>Ga0068858_100000246_pt1 | contig 58225 bp, 47 predicted proteins | sample KBSSwiS12_FD_66589 | JGI IMG/M metagenome (GOLD analysis project Ga0068858, IMG submission 66589) | Switchgrass rhizosphere microbial communities from Kellogg Biological Station, Michigan, USA - KBS Switchgrass S1-2 | ecosystem: Host-associated > Plants > Roots > Rhizosphere > Soil ...
CTGGCAAGCGGCGCGCCGCGATGCGAGCAGACGTTGAGAAAGGCGCGGACCTTGCCCGTCTTGTCGCGGTTGATGAGCACCGGCATGCCGACCGCGTCCATCGCCTTGTAATCGCCCGGGTTGGGCAGCTCGGCGGTGAAGGCCAGCATCAGCGGCGCGCGCTTGAAGACCTCGTCGATCTCCGTCCGCCATTGCTCCGGGTCGATATAGCTGCGGCTCGCCACGCGCAGCGTGCTCTCGCCCATGAAGGTCGTCTTGTTCTCGACATAGCCGAGCATGGTTTCGGCAACATCGCCGATACGATCAACCCGAGACATGGCCTTCTCCCGATAGGGTGCGCGGAGCTCAGCCGCCGGCGGCGCGCATGATGCTCGCGGTCAGCTCTTCGCGCGTCGGATTGCGCCGCAACGTCAAACCGCCATTCACCTGCAGATTGTCGCCGGTCATGAAGCACTCGTCGCTGCACAGCCAGACGGCGGCGGCGGCAATGTCGTCCCGCGTACCGATGCGGCCCAGCGGATAGCTCGGCACGAAAGCCTCGGAGAGGCCGGGAAGGTTGATCGCATCGGCGGTCATCGGCGTCTCGGTCAGGCCGGGCGAAATCGAATTCGCGCGAATGCCCTCCGCACCGAACTCATGGGCAATGCAGCGGATGACGTGATCGGTGCCCGCCTTGGTGCCCATATAGGCAGCATGGTCGTTGAGCATGATCGTCGCCGTGGCCGAACTGATCTGGACGATTGAACCGCCGCGCCCGCCTTGGCTGGTCCCCATCTTGCGGATCATCGCCTGAAAAAACTGGAACGGGCCGATGAACTGCAGCGCGGTCATCGCCAGCAATTCAGCAGTGTCGGTCTCGAGGAACGGCTTGAGCAGGCCCCAGCCAGTCGCATTGATGGCGATGTCGATGCCGCCCAGCTGCTCCACCGCGCTATCGGCAAGCGCGCTGACGCTTGCCTCGTCCGTCAGATCGCAGGCCGACCATCGGCACCCGGTCTCAGCGGCGAAGGCCTGCAGCACATCTTGCTTCCGGCCGGAGACGAGAACCTCCGCCCCTTCGGCGACGAAGCGCCGGGCGATGGACTGGCCCATATTGTCGGGGCTGCTGGCTCCGAGGATGACAGCCTTTTTGCCTTTGAGGCGCACGCCGATCTCTCCCATGGTCTATGCCAGGCTTTGCTATCACGCCGGGCAGGACCGGCATCCTCACGAAAAAAACAGTGGTTGCGCCGACACGCCGAGCCGACAAGCGAGATGAGACGCATTCTAGAAGGAAGTGATCATGGACCTTGGCCTGAAGGGCAGGAAGGTCATCCTGACGGGTGGCAGCCGCGGTATCGGCCGGGCGGCGCTGGAGATTTTCGCCGCCGAAGGCTGTGACATCGCCTTTTTCTCGCGCAATCCGGAGCAGGTTAAGGAAACCGTAGCTTCGCTGTCCCGCCACGGCGGCAAGGTCATCGGCGAGAGTTTCGATCTCTCCGATCTCGCCGCCTATCCGGACTGGCTGAAATCGGCCGCCGACCGGCTGGGCGGATGCGATATCTTCGTGCCGGGCGCCAGCGCGTCGGGCTCCGGCGCCACCGGCGACTGGGACGCGTGCTTCAATGCGGACGTCAAAGGCACTGTGATCGGCTGCGAGACGCTTGAGCCCTATCTCGAGAAATCGGGATCGGGCGCGATCGTGATCATGTCGAGCAGCGCTGCGATCGAAACCTTTATCGTCCCCCAGGCCTTCAACGCCATCAAGGGCGCGCTGCTGACCTATGCCAAGCAACTCGGCCAGGCGCTCGGGGCGAAGGGCATTCGCGTCAACGCAGTCTCACCCGGGCCGATTTCCTTTCCCGGCGGCAATTGGGAAGCGATCAAGGCCGCCGTGCCCGAACTCCATGCCGCGACCGAAGCACAGTTCGCATTGGGCCGTTGGGGCGGGCCGGAGGAAGTGGCGAGGACCATCGTCTTCCTCGCCAGCCCGGCGTCTTCCTACACGACCGGCACCAATGTCGTGATCGACGGCGGCTATACCAAGCGGGTCCAGTTCTGACGGCGTTTCCGGGCGAGCCGGAAACGGCGCGACCCCGACCGGTCAGGCGATCTTCAGCACGAGCTTGCCGGTATTGGTGCCGTCGAACAGCCGCATGAAGGCGGCATAGCTGTTCTCCAGGCCATGCTGCACATCTTCGTCGATGCGCAGCCGGCCCTCGGCGACCCATTGGGTCAATTGGGCGCCGCCTTCGGCAAAGCGATCGGCATAGGCTGAAACCAGAAAGCCATGGATTGTCGCCTGGCGGGCCAGCACCTGCCACAGGTTGCGAATGCCCATCTTCTCGGGCGCGTTATATTCGCTGATCAGGCCGCACAATATGATCCGTGCGTTGAGCGCCAGATTGAGGAGCTCGGCATCCATGACATCGCCGCCGACATTCTCGAACAGGATGTCGGCGCCGCCGGGCGCCGCGATGGCGATCTCGGCGGCGAGCCGCTCAACCGATTTGCCCTTGTAATCGATCGCTGCATCGAAGCCATATTCTTCGATCAGGCGACGGCATTTCTCCGGGCCACCAGCGATGCCGATGACTCGGCACCCCGTGATCTTGCCGATCTGCCCGACCACTGAGCCCACCGCTCCGGCAGCGCCCGACACCAGCAGGGTCTCGCCCGCTTTGGGCTTTGCCACGTCCAGCAGGCCGAAATATCCGGTCACGCCCACCGCGCCGATGGTCGAGAGGAACTGCGAGGGCGACGCCACCCCGGATATGTCGATCTTCATGGTGAATCCGCCGGGCTCCGCCGCCGAATAATCCTCGAGTGCGTTGAGGCCGACGACCCAGTCCCCAGGTTCGAACGCCGGATTGTCGGACGCATGGATGGTGCCGACAGTCGTTGCGCGCACGGGCGCGTCAAGCGCGATCGGCGGCATATAACTTGGCCCATCGTCCATCCAGCCACGCTGTGCCGGATCGAGCGACGCATAATGGTTGCGGATGACGAAGCCGCCCGGCGGCGGCACCGGAATGGCCTCTTCGACCAGCCTGAAATCGGCCATCACGGGCGCGCCGTACGGGCGGCGGACCAGCAGAAAACGACGGTTCAGCGCCACGACCTTCTCCCTCTCGGTGGAGCCCGTGGTCGCGTGCCCGTGCTGCTCCCGCACCTGCGAGAAGTGCTAGTTAAGCGCCCGGTCAATCACGCGCATAGCGAAAGGAGAAAAAGGCAGGCGGCCTGATGGTGCCTGAAAAAGGGGAGAAGACATGCATATCATCCTTGGTCGCCCATTCATGCGCGCCGCACTTTCGACGACCGCATTGCTGGCACTATCGGCGCCTGCTCTTGCGCAGGAACAGACACCGCCGGCTGAGGCCCCGTCGGCCGGGTCGGACGCGAACGACATTGTCGTAACCGCGCGCCACCGCGACGAGACGCTGCAGAACACACCGGTCGCGATCACCGCCATCAACGCCGCGATGCTCGAGAACAAGGCGTCGACGAATATCGGCGATCTGCAGGGCGCGGCACCGAACCTGCTGATCACCCAACAGAACTCAGGCGCCCAAGCAGCCAATCTCTCGATCCGCGGCCTCACCTATGCCGATATCGAAAAGTCGCAGGAGCCGACGGTCGGCGTGGTGATCGACGGCGTTTTCGTCGGCACCAACACCGGCCAGCTGCTCGACTTTTTCGACATCGACCAGCTCGAGGTGCTGCGTGGCCCGCAGGGCACATTGTTCGGCCGCAATACGATTGGCGGCGTGATCAACATCCGGCGTTCGCGCCCGACCATGGAGACCGGCGGAAAATTCGAAGCGACCTATGGCAGCTTCAACAGCTGGGCCACGCGCGCGCTGCTGAATGTGGGCGATGGCGAGAGCATCGGGCTCAAGGGCTGGTATTTCCACAACCAGAGCGACGGCTTTTACCACAATGCCATAACGGGCAAGCGCGCCGGCGGCTCGAACAACGAGAATTTCGGCGCCTCGCTCCTGTTCAAGCCCAAGGGCAGCGATTTCGATGCGCTCCTGACCGTCGAAAAGCTCGATCAGAATTTTGAGCCGGTGAACAGCAACATCGCCGCGACCGGTGAGCTGTTCTGCCTCTATGAGCCCGCGAACGAGTGCAACCGGAACACCACGTCCGATCTCTACACCGTGTTCAACAGCCCGGCTACGAGCCACTATAGCGCCCCATCCGCCAGCCTCGAAATGAACCTCGATCTTGGCGGGGTGAAGCTGACCTCGATCACCGGCTGGCGGAAATCCTCCGAATTTCAGACCCAGGATTTCGACGCCTCGAGCACGGACCTCTACTACACGCTGCGCCAGCAGAATTACGAGCAATGGAGCCAGGAGCTGCGCGCCGCGGGCAAGATCGGATCGACTTTCGATTATGTGGTCGGCGGCTATTATTTCAGCTCGCATTATGATCTCGTCCAGCATGTCCGCCTGTTCGGCTTCAATCCGACGGTGAGCCCGCTGGTGGCGGATACGAACCCGCAGACCGTGGCCGGGCGCACCACCTCCTATGCCGTTTTCGGCGACTTCAACTGGGCCTTTATGGACAAATGGCGCCTGTCCTTCGGCGGCCGCTACACCCAGGACCATAAGGAGCTGGACAACAGCTTCGCGCTGAGCGGCCCGGTCGGCAATGGCCGCGGCAACTTCAAGAAGTTCACGCCGAAGGTCGGTGTCGACTTCCGGCCCGATGGCGACACGATGCTCTATGCCAGCTGGTCGCGCGGCTACCGCTCAGGCGGCTTCAGCCCTCGCGCCGCCACCGTGGCGACCGCCAGTCAGCCCTATCAACCCGAAACCGTGGATAGCTATGAGGCTGGCGCCAAGCTCGATCTGCTGCAGCGCCATCTCCAGTTCAATCTCGCCGCGTTCATCTCGAAATACAGCAATCTCCAGCAAAGCACCACGATCCCGGGTGGCCCGAATGGCAACCAGACGGTCACCACCAATGTCGGTTCGGCGACCATCAAGGGAATCGAGCTGGATGCGACCGCACGCCCCGTGCACGGCCTGAAGCTGAGCGCCACCGCGGCGTATATGGACTCGCATTTCAGGAACTTCATCACCGGCAACATCTATAATGGCGCGATCGTCCCGTTCGATTATTCGAACAACAACCTGATCTACGCCCCGAAGTTCAGCGGGTCGCTCGGTGCGGAATATACGCTGGACACCGGTTTCGGCAGCGTAGCGACCAGCGTCGGGCTGCGCCACATCTCGCCTTATGATCAGCAGATCTCCCTCGGTGCGCTGACTCCGGTCACCACCGCGGGTGTCGTCACCTCGGTGACGGTCAATGGCAATGATCCCCGCGTCCGCACCCAGACCCAGGATCTCGTCGACGCCAGCATCACCGCGCACTTCGATATCGGCCATACCGAGGCCTATGTCACTGTGTTCGGCCGCAACATGCTCAATCAGAAGCGGATGAGCGCTGCCTTCACCGTTGCCGGTCTGTGGTCGTTCGCCTCCGCGATCGAGCCGGCCAGCTATGGCGCCACCATCGGGTTCAAATTCTGATCTGAAATTCTGGCTGTCAGGATTGCGCAGCCGCCAGCGGCGGTTGCGTAGTCCGATAAGGAGCATCGCATGGAGCGTCTCGCTGGAAAGATCGCGCTGGTTACCGGAGGAGCCTCGCTTCCGGGCCTGGGCAGCGCCACCGCGCAGCGCTTCGCGGAGGAAGGCGCCTTTGTGTATGTCACTGACCGCGATGCGGCGGGGGCGGAACGGGTCGCAGCCGGCATCCGAGCCGCGGGCGGCCATGCGCAGGCACTCGCGCATGATGTCACCAGCGAGGCTGACTGGGATCGGGTGATGGCCACAATCGATATCGCCCATCACCGCATCGACATAGTCGTCAACAATGCCGGCATTGCCGTGCTGCGCCCGATAGCGGATCTGACGGCCGCCGACTGGCAGCTGCAGAACGACGTCAATCTCACCAGCGTCTTCTACGGAACACAGCGCGCGGTCCTGGCGATGCGTGCGCTGGGCCAGGGCGGCTCGATCATCAACATATCGTCTGTGGCGGGGCTGTTCGGCGTTCCGGCCTGCGCGGCTTATGCGGCAGCAAAGGGCGGTGTACGGCTGTTTTCCAAGGTGGTCGCCATCGAATGCGCGAAGGACAAGATCCGCTGCAACACAGTCCATCCAGGCATGATCCTGACCAACATGCAGGCCGTCGCTGAAGCGGATAACGCGGTCAATTACGATGCGACGCTGGCAATGATCCCGATGGGATATATGGGCGACCCGCTCGACATCGCCAATATGAACCTGTTCCTGGCGTCGGACGAGGCGCGCTATATCACCGGCGCTGAATTCGTGGTCGATGGCGGCATGAACGCCCGCTAGCGCGCGCCGCCTTCAACCGTGACGGTGGAGGTACCGAAACGCCCGGCTTTCAAACAACCACTGGCCATCGACGCGCACGCACACATCGTCATAAACGCCGCGATCGCGCTTCGTGATGCCTGCCTGGTCATAGACCTCGGATGTGTAGCTGCGCACCACCGCGCGATCGCCCTCGACTTCGATCGATCCCGGCCAGGCCTGGAACACCAGGCCCGGAAAACCCTTCATCGCCTCGGTCCACATGGCGACAATGGCATCACGCCCCTTGATCGTGCCAATCGCGGGAAAATCGAGCAGGGTCCATTCCGAATCCCCGACCCAGGTCGCGCCCCAGGCGGCGACGTCGCGCTGCGTGACGGCGTCGGCATAAGCGTCGAGAAGATCGCGGATCGCGAAACGATCCTGGGTGGGGCCGGTGAAGGGCATGGTATGATCTCCCTGATCTTCCCTCGATGCTAGCGCCTCTGCAACGATCGAAAACCTGCGCGATGTGACAGGTGATTGTCTCACGATCCTGTGGAATAGCTGCCGCCAATCAGCCACCAAATGAGAATTGGATCGCCGATGAGCGAGCGCGCATCTGAAATCGCGACAAGAGTCGAAGCCTTTGTGCGGTCGGTCGTGCTTCCCTATGAAAAGGATCTCAGGGCCAAAGGCCATGGGCATGGCCCGCTCGATGCCCTTGTCATGGAGATGCGCGAAAAGGCGCGCGCCGCGGGTCTGTTGACGCCGCACATATTGGCAGATGGCAGCCATCTCACCCAGCGCGAGACGGCGCTTGTTCTCATCAAATCGGGGCTGTCGCCGCTCGGCCCGCTCGCCCTCAACACCATGGCGCCCGATGAGGGCAATATGTACCTGCTCGGCCATGTCGGCAGCGCTGAACAGAAAGCGCGTTTCCTCAGGCCGATGGTCGCGGGCGAGGTACGGTCGGCCTTCCTGATGACTGAACCCGCCGCGGAGGGCGGTGCGGGATCAGATCCGTCGATGATGCGGACAACGTGTCGGCAGGACGGAAACCACTGGGTCATCAACGGCCGCAAGGCGTTCATCACCGGCTATGACGGCGCGAAAGTCGGCATCATCATGGCAAAGTCGGAAGACGGCGCCTGCATGTTCCTGATCGATCTGCCGGATCCCGCAATCCATATCGATCGCATTCCCGATACGATCGACAGTTCGATGCCCGGCGGCCATGCCACGCTCACGATCAGCGATCTGCGGGTTCCGGCCGATCAGATGCTCGGCCAAAGCGGCGAGGGCTTCAAATATGCCCAGATACGCCTTGCGCCCGCACGGCTGTCGCATTGCATGCGCTGGCTCGGAAGCTGTCTTCGCGCCCAGGAAATCGCCACACATTATGCGTGCCGGCGCCAGGCGTTCGGCAAGCTGCTGATCGATCATGAAGGCGTCGGCTTCATGCTGGCTGAAAACGCCATCCTGCTCAGACAGGCCGAGGTGATGATCGCGTGGTGCGCCGGTGTACTCGACGGCGGATCGCTCGGCACCGCCGAAAGCTCGATGACCAAGGTCGCGGTCAGCGAGGCGCTGATGAAGATCGCCGACAATTGCGTGCAGGTGATGGGCGGAACGGGCGTGACCGGCGACACAATCGTCGAGCAGGTCTTCCGCGAGATCCGCGCCTTCAGGATTTATGACGGCCCGACCGAGGTCCACAAATGGAGCCTCGCCAAGAAGATCAAGCGCGATTTCCTGGAAAAGATGCCGGCTATCATTCCCGCAACCACCGTGTCTGAACCGGCGGGCAAAACCTAAATTTCGGGAATTCGCTGCCCGGACAAGCGTCAACACCCGACATGATGGTACGGTTAGTTCTGCTGGTAACCTCATTTCACGCCGATCCTGCGCGAAGGCCCAGATCATGAAACCTTCGCTTCTATCCTCCGCATTGGCAGCGCGGCGCTGGCCGCTACCCTAACAGCGAGGCCGCACTCGGAACTGTTGGCCTTCGTCGCCGCGCTTGATCGGCGTCAGCGCCACGCAGTCTTCCTACCTCGCAATTCTAGCCAAAATCAGTTTCTGTGATGTAGTTTTCGCAAGGGTGAATGGCCAGGCGAACGATTTTTACGGAATATGTTCAGCCATGCCCGTCCGCACTGCGCCGGCCGAGTTCGGCAAGGGCCGGGAAGCTCGTCGCCCGTTCGCTCGCGCTGGCCGAGGCCGCCGTGCCGCGGATCACGCGCCCCTTGATGCCGTGAAAGATCGCGGCCAGGCGGAAGAAGTTGAAGGCGACGTAGAAGTCATAGTCGGGAATCGATGCACGGCCGGTCCGGGTGCAATAAGCGGCGACATAATCGGCCTCGGACGGAATGTTGAGCAGGGCGAGATCCGCGCCGGCGAGTCCCGCGACGATCTCAGGCGGCGTGCGGTACATCATCGCATGATAGGCAAAATCGGCGAGCGGATGGCCGAGCGTAGACAGCTCCCAGTCGAGCACCGCGAGAATATACGGCTCGCTCGGATGGAAGATCATATTGTCGCAGCGATAGTCTCCGTGGACGATACCCGTCTCGTGGCCTGGCGGAATGTTCACCGGCAACCAGGCGATCAGGGCGTCCATATTGGCATCGCGTCCCGCATCATGGTCATCGAGATATTGCTGCGACCAGCGCGCGATCTGGCGCGAGAAATAATTGCCGGGCCGGCCATAGTCGCCAAGGCCGATCGCCTCCGGATCGAGACAGTGGAGCCGGGCAAGGGTCGCGTTCATCGCATCGAAATAGGCCGGGCGGTCGGATGCCGACACATCGGGGAAGGTCGCATCCCAGAAGATTCGCCCCTCCACCATGTCCATCACATAGAACCATGTGCCGATCACGGTATCGTCGGTGCACAGGCCGCGAACCTGCGCGACCGGAAAGCCGGTCGTGCCGAGCGCGGTCAGCACGCGTGCCTCGCGCTCCACCGCGTGCGCACCTTTGAGCAGCTCGCCCGGCGGCTTGCGGCGCAGCACGTAGCTGCGTGTCGGGGTAATCAGCTTGTAGGTCGGGTTGGATTGGCCGCCCCTGAACTGCTGGACGGTGAGCGGCCCGGCATAGTCCTCGACATGGTGAGCCATCCACCGCGCCAGCGCCGCCTCGTCGAAACGATGCGCCGCGCGTACCGGTGTCGTGCCGAGGTTGGTCTCGGGCGTCGCGGCGGTCAGAGCGTCTGTCCGTCGTCGATCGTGAAGACCGAACCCGTGACCTGCCGACAGGCGCACGAACTGAGATAGAGCAGCATCGGATCGAGCGCGTCGCCATCCATCACACGGCCGCGCGGGAAGCTGGCGAGCAGCTTCTTACCTGCCGGCATGACCCATATCTCTTCGTTGAGTTCGGTCGCGACATAGCCCGGGCAGAGGACATTGACGTTGACGCCCTTGGTCGCCCAGTCCTTCGCCAGCGCGCGACCGAGCTGGGCAACCGCCGCCTTGGTTGCGCAGTAGGCTGCGACGCCCGCCGACGCGTGATGCGCTGTTATCGAGGAGATGATCGTCACGCGGCCGTGGTGACGGTCAGCTGATCCCGCCGCGACCATCCTTCGTGCGCCCTCGCGAACCGTGAGAAAGACGCCGCGCAGATTGACCGCGACGACGCGGTCGAAATCCTCCGCGGCGAGGCCGAGGGCGCTGCCCGCGATGTTGATCCCGGCATTGGCGATGACCGTATCGACCGGACCGAACGCGGCTTCCGCAGCATCATAGGCGGCGATGGTCGATGCCTCGTCGGCGACATCGAGCGGGACCGCCAGCGCGACGCCGCCGTCCGCCTCGATCTCTGCCTTCAGCGTGTCGAGCAAGGCCACGCGCCGCGCGCCGATCACGACTTTCGCGCCGCCGGCGGCGAGTATTCGGGCGAAGCGATGCCCGAGACCAGAGGAGGCACCGGTCACCAGGGCCACCCGCCCCGTCAGGTCGAAAGAATATCCGGACATGACGCGTCAGTGGCCTGCCGACGCCGAGGTCGTGAGCTCGGCCATGGCGCGAGCGGTCATCGCTTTTTTGTCGAGCTTGCCGGTTGCGGTCACCGCCATGGCATCGACCAGTACGAGATGCTCGGGCCATTTCTTGCGTGAGACGCCAAGCGCGGCGAGGTGATCGAGCAGTGCCGGCAGGTCGAGCATTCCGTTATCGGGTCGCAACCGGCACACGGCGCACGCTTGCTCGCCCAGCCTGCGCTCTGGCACCGGCACAACCGCGACCTCGGCGATCGCGGGGTGGCGTAGCAGCGCCGCCTCGATCTCGGCGGGATCGATATTGAAGCCGCCACGGATGATCTGGTCCTTGATCCGCCCGACCACCTTGACGAAGCCTTCGGCGTCGCGAATGATTTCATCGCCGGTCAGATAAAAGCCGTCGGGCGTCATCCGTTCCTGCCCATCGCCGAGTTCCCGCGCATAGCCCAGGAAGAGCGACGGACCGCGCACACCGGCCTGGCCGCGGCTGCCGCGCGGCAATGGGCGTAGCGCCTCATCGAACGCCTCCTCCTCGGTGCCGGGAAAGGGGATGCCGTCGAAATTCTGGCGCCGCTCGAGCGAGTGCTCTGGATGGGTCGAGCCGTGCCCCATGCATTCGGACATGCCGAACATCCGCAATGCCTTCAGCCCGAGCAGCCTGTCGGCGTCCGCGATCAGCTCGGGAGTCATGGCGCTGCCTCCGGTCGCCGCGGCGCGCAGCGGCAATGTCCCCTGCCACTCGCCCTGCCGTGCCGCCTCGACCAGGGTGAACAGGTGAGTCGGCACCATCATCGCCCAGGCGCAGCCATAGCGCTCGGCTCGGCGCAGCGCCTCCCGCGGAATCCAGGGATCGACCAGGACGAGCTTGTGGCCAAGCGACAGGGCGAAATGCGCGGTGAAGGTGAAGCCGGGTGCGCTGTCGAGCGGCACAATGCCGAGGATCGCTTCGCCTGGCTGGAGGCTCACGATCGCGGCGCAAGCCCGCGTCGCATAGTTGAGTGCCGCAGCGCCGTGCATCACGCCCTTCGGGACGCCGGTCGTGCCCGAGGTGAAGCCGATCAGCACCGTCTGCGCATCACGCGGATCGGTGGAGCGCTTCTCCGGCGGCTGCGCTATTACGGTGAGGTTGCCGACAGCATCGCGATCGATCCGCGCGGCATGGCCCAGCCGCGCTTCAAGCGTCGCCACATCTTCCTGGCTCAATTTCGGCGAATAGGGGCAGAACACGCCTTCCAGCGCTGATATGGCGAGCGCTGTCGCCAGCGTGGCGGCGGTCTTGTGTGCCGCGACCAGCGCCCGGTCATGGCGCCCGATCCCGGCGTCGCTGAGCTGCGCCGCGATCCCTTCGGCCAGCGCCTTGAGCTCGCCCCGCGACCACAGGCGATCGTCGCAATCAGCGAGCGCGATCGCGTGTGGATCACTATCGGCCAGCGCCGAGAATTGCGGCCAGAGCCGGGCGTCGTCCCATGACAGCCCATTTGCGACCTGGTCAGGCAAGCGACTGCCCTCCGTCGACCAGGAAGGTCTGGCCGGTGATGAAGCTGCCGGCATCCGAGGCGAGCAGCGCGAGCGTGCCGCTCACTTCGTCGGGGCGGCCGAAACGGCCGAGCAATATGCCCTGGCGAGTCTTGTCGCGGACCACGGGATCAAGCGTTTCGGTCATGCCGGTCTCGATCGAGCCCGGCGCGATCGCGTTCACGCGGATGCCGTGCCCGGCCCATTGCGCCGCGAGATCGCTGGTCAGATGGACGATCGCCGCCTTGCTGGTCGTGTAAGGCACGACCTGCCCATCCTCCGGCCGATAGGAAATAAAGGCGCCGACCGAGGCGATGTTGACGATCGCGCCGCCGCCATGGCCAATCATGTGGCGCGCGGCGTGACGGCAGGCAAGGAAAGTGCCGGTGACGTTGACGTCCATCACCTTCTGCCAGCCCTTGAGCGGGATATCCTGGGGCAGCCCCCACCAGGAGGCGCCAGCATTGTTGACGAGGATGTCGAGTCCGCCGAGCCGGTCGATCGTGTCGGCGATGACGCGCTCGACTGAGTCCTCGTCGGCAATGTCACAGGCGAGGCCGATCGCCGGCACGCCGAAACGCTCCGCGATCCGCGCGGCAATCGTTTCGCATTCCGCCGCATGGCGCGAGGCGAGCGCGACCGCGCAGCCGAGATCGGCGAGCGTCGCCGCCATCGCCTCGGCCAGCGCGCCGCGCCCGCCGGTGATCAGCGCCCGCCGACCGTCGAGCCGGAAGCGTGCCGCCGTGAAACCAGGGGACGGATCAGCCATCTTGCCCGTCCATCAGTAAATCGACCTCCTCGGTGATCAGGATGATCCGTCGACCGCCCATCCCCTTGGTCTGGGCGGTCGCCACGCGCCATTCCGGCGAGGCGAAGGCCGTATCGAGCGCTGCCTGATCGGCAAAGGTCAGCACGGCATGGCCATCCCAGCCCGGTACTTCGGGACTGTCATAGTCCTTGGTCACCACACCGTGCCGATAGGCGATCAGCCCCGGCAGGAGCTTCGCCGCATCGGCATGGGGCCCGCGCCACCAGGAGGTGAACTGCGCCTGGCTCCATGCCGGCGGCCGGCTGGCGAGGACGACCATGCTGACTGGCATCGCTTATTTACCTGTCCAGACCGGCTTGCGCTTTTCGAGAAAGGCGGAGACGCCTTCCTTCGCATCGGCCGAATGATGGACCACGTTGCAGGTCATCGTCTCGAGCGTGATGAGCGAGTTGGTGTCGGCATCCATGCCGCGGTTGAGCGCCATCTTGGTCATCCACATGCAGAATGGGCTCTTGTCGATCAGCGGTGCGCAGAAATCCTCGATCAGCTTGTCGAACTCGGCCGCGGGGGCGGAAGCATTGCACAGATTCCACTCCACCGTCTCGTCGCCGGTGAGGAGCTTGCCGGTGAGCATCAGCTCCTTCGACTTGCGCATGCCGATATAGCGCGGCAGGCGATAGATCGGCCCGGCACCGCCGAACAGCGCGCGGCGGATGTGGAAATCGCCGATCCGCGCGTTCGATTCAGCGAGCGCGAAATCGCACGAGATCATCAGTTCGAATCCGCCGGCGACGGCATAGCCCTCGACCGCGGCGATGGTCGGTTTGCTCATATTGTAGATCTTGTCATAGGTCCGCGCCGAATCGATCGCGAGCTGCAGCGAAACGGTCGATTCATGCAGCACCGGCCCGACGAGCTGGTCGAGATCGGCGCCCGAGCAAAAGGTATTGCCGCGGCCGCGGAACACCACTGCCAGCGCCTTCTTGTCCGCCGCCGCGCGATCGACCGCGACTTCGAGCTCGCGCAGCAGCTGCGGGCTGACGCAATTGCGCTTGTGCGGGCGGTTGAGCCAGATCGTGCAGATGCCGTTGTCGGCCAGCTCATACTGGATGACGTCTTTTTCGAGTGTCACGGTAATTCTCCCTTCGAGTTCGTTGGACTGGTGCCGCGCGCGGCGGCGAATGGATTCAGGTGCCGTGGGCTGCGGGCTCGAGCATGGCGCCGACCGCCATCCAGGCGGCAATGCCGGCGGCCGGGATCGCGCACAGCACGGCTTCGGCGATCTCTTCGTCGGTGGCGCCGGCGAGGCGGGCGCCCCGGACATGAGTCGCGGCCATCGGGCTGTACCCGGCGGCGAGAATGGCGAGCAGCAGCAATTCGCCATGTTTGGGCGACAGCGGGTTGGCGTCGATGCTGCCGCGGCGCATCAGATAATAAGCGTCGGCCGCGGCCGGCACGAGCCGCATCAACTGGGCAAGCGGCGCCGGGATCGTTCCGAAATAGCTGCGGAAGTTCGCTTCCGCTTCGCCGGGCGCGGCGCTCGGCAAAGGCTGGGGTGCCGGCGTATCGAGCGTATCGAAACATGCGCCGATGACGGTGCCGAATTCGAGCGCGGCGGCCTCGCCGCGCAGGCTGGTGAGCACGATCATGCCGGCTGTCGCCTCGCGGACGGTGAGGCCGAGCGTGACACCACGCGACAATTCGCGGCGCGCCAGGTCGGGATAGCGGCGGTCGATCGCCGCCACCGCGGCGAACAACGCCTTCAGCCGCGCCGGGAGCGCGCCATCGCTATCGATCACCGCGCGGAACCCGGCATAGCCCGCCAAAGTGTACGGGGCGTAGCCACGCAATAAGGCGTCATGGCCTAATGGGGCGATTTCCGCTGGCGTCTTCATCATTGCTCTCCTGCCTGCAAGATGCTCGACCGACTGGTCGGGCGTCAACCCAAAACCCACCTGACCTATTTGACAGCCGACCGGTCGGTCGACTATTTGATAAAGGACTCGACCGACCGGACGAACGACTCGTCGGCGAGTGACAGGAGGGGTTGAAGCGTGACCGGTTTCGAGCAGTCAGCACGATCGCGCCACTGGCTGGAGCGCGTGCGTGACTTTATGGACACGCACATCGTCCCGGCCATCCCGACCTACCATCGCCAGCTCGCCGGGATCGATCGCTGGCGCGAGATTCCTCCTGTGTTCGAAGAGCTGAAGGCCCGGGCTCGCGCTGAAGGTCTGTGGAACATCTTCATGCCGCCATCCGAGCATGACGACAGTTATTTCACCAGCGTCGGCCTCACCAATGTCGAATATGCGCCGATCGCCGAGCTGATGGGCCGCGTGTCCTTTGCCAGCGAAGTGTTCAACTGCATGGCGCCCGACACCGGCAATTTCGAGGTGCTGCACCGCTACGGCACGCCGGCGCAGAAGGAGCGCTTCATGCTGCCGCTGCGCGACGGCATGACGCGGTCGGCCTTTCTGATGACCGAGCCGGCCGTCGCGTCGTCCGACGCGCGCAACATCCAGACCGAGATCCGGCGCGACGGCGGCGACTATGTGATCAACGGCCGCAAATGGTGGTCGTCGGGTGCTGGCCACCCGAAATGCGATTTCTTCATCGTGATGGGCAAGAGCGATCCCGACGCGCCGGCCTATCACCAGCAATCGATGATCCTCGTGCCGCGCGACGCGCCGGGGATCACGCTGGTGCGCCATCTCCCCGTGTTCGGATATGACCATGCCCCGCACGGGCATTTCGAGGTGCTGCTCGAGAATGTCCGCGTGCCGGCAGACTATCTGCTGCTCGGCGAGGGGCGCGGCTTCGAGATCGCGCAGGGGCGGCTCGGGCCGGGGCGGATCCACCACACGATGCGCAATATCGCGACGATGGAGGTCGCGCTCGAGAAGATGTGCCGTCGCCTGTTGTCGCGCCGCGCCTTCGGCAAGGCGATCGCTGAGCATTCGGTGTGGGAGGAGCGGATCGCGCGGGCGCGCTGCGAGATCGAGATGGCGCGCCTGCTCTGCCTCAAGGCAGCGCACATGATGGACACGGTCGGCAACAAGGCGGCCCGCGCGGAGATCGCGATGATCAAGATCGCCGCACCCCGGATGGCGCAGCAGATCGTCGACGATGCGATCCAGGCGCATGGCGGCGGCGGCGTGACCGATGATTTCGGCCTTGCCGAGCTCTGGGCCAATACAAGGATCGTGCGGCTGACCGACGGCCCCGATGAAGTTCACGAGCGCCAGCTGGCGCGCATGGAGCTGGACAAATATCGCGCGGAGATCGCGGCATGAACGCGCAGCCCGCCTCTTATATCGGCAGCATTTCCGCTGTGGCGGCCGGCGCCCGGTTCGATGAGCAACGGCTCGCCCAGTATCTCGAAGGTACGATAGCTGGCTTTTCGGGGCCGATGTCGGTCGAGCAGTTCGAGGGCGGCCAGTCCAACCCGACCTATCTGCTGACGACGCCCGACGCGAAATATGTCCTTCGTCGCAAGCCGGCCGGCGTCCTGCTCAAATCGGCGCACGCGGTTGACCGTGAGTATCGCGTCACCCGCGCCCTGTTCGAGGATGGCCTGCCGGTGCCCGAGCCGCTGGTGCTGTGCGAGGACGAGGACGTCATCGGCACGATCTTCTATGTGATGCGGCATATCCCCGGGCGGATCTTCTGGAACGCGGCGATGCCCGACCTCACGCGTGAGGACCGCGCCGCGATCTACGATTCCGCCAACGAGACGCTCGCCCGGCTTCACCTGGTCGACTATGCCAAAATCGGTCTCGGCGATTTCGGCAAGCCGGGCAATTATTTCGCCCGCCAGGTCTCGCGCTGGTCGCGGCAATATGAAGCCTCGAAGACGCATGATCTGCCGGAAATGGACCGGCTGATCGCCTGGCTGCCCGGCGCCATTCCCGATGACGGCGACCGGTCGACGATCATCCATGGCGATTATTCCTTCCACAATCTCGTGATCCACCCGACCGAACCGCGCGTCGTGGCGGCACTCGACTGGGAACTCTCGACGGTCGGCCATCCGCTGGGCGATCTCACCTATCACATGATGGAGTGGTTCCGTCCGGAAGGGGTCGACGCGCGCGGCACACTGGCGGGGCGGGATCTCGTGGAACTCGGCATCCCTTCGCCGGCTGACTATGCCGCGCGCTATCGCGACCGGACCGGGTTCGACGTCGATCCGACGCACCCCTTTTACAGCGCGTTCAACCTGTTCCGCGTGGCAGCCATCCTGCAAGGCATCGCCGGCCGCGCCCGGGACGGCGTGCAGACCGCCGCAAACGCCACCGACATCATCACACGCATCGAGCCATTGGCCCGGGCCGCCTGGGCACAGGCGCAAATTGCCGGAGCTTCATGAAGGACGCCGCACGCAATCGGAACTCATCGAACGACGCTGAACTAAAAAAGCACACAGCCGACCAGCGTCTACTTAAGGGAGAGGGAATGATGAAAAGGTCTTCGCACAATATTCGTCTGACGAACCTGCTGCTGGCCGGCAGTGCTCTCGTCTGCTTCGCGTCCCCCGTGGCCGCCTATGCGGAATCCGATCCGCCGGCGACGCCCGTAGCTGACGCTCCCCAGGCGGCCGCATCCGATCCGCAAGCCAGTGACGCCGATATCGTCGTGTCCGCACGCCGGCGCAACGAGCGGCTCATCGATACGCCCGTCGCGGCCACGGTCATCAGCGCGCAGCAAATCCGGCAATACGACCTGACCTCCGTCGCCAATATCAAGATCTTGGCGCCGCAGGTCTCGCTCGACCGCGGCTTCACCGGATCGGGCACATCGATCACGATGCGCGGTGTCAGCTCCGCCAGTCTCGATGCCGGCGTCGAGCAATCCGTGCTGCTGGATTTCGACGGCATGGCGATCAGCCGCGGGCGGATCCTCAACGATGCCCTGTTCGACATCGCGACGGTCGACGTGCTCAAGGGGCCGCAGGCTGTGTTCTTCGGCAAGAATTCGCCCGGCGGCGTGGTGTCAGTGAAATCGGCCGATCCGACGAAGGATTTCTCCGGCTTCGTCCGCGGCGGCTATGAGTTCAACGCCGACACCGCGTCGCTCGAAGCGGCGGTTTCCGGGCCGCTCACCGACAAGCTCGGTGTGCGCCTCGCGCTCTTTGCCAGCCAGAGCCAGGGCTATATCCGCAACATGGACAACGGCGTGCCCGATCTGCTGCGCAGCGCCGCCACGGGGAGCATCTTCGTGCCCGCCGCGCAGGGCAGGCTCGGCGCCGAGAAGAAGCTCGCCGGCAGGTTCACGCTCAAATATGACGACGGCAATTTCGACGCGACCTTCAAGATGCTCGTCAGCCGCTATGAGGGCCAAAGCCTGCAGAGCTTCGACGAGGTCATGGGCTGCCCCGCCGGCCGGGCGCGGCCAGGCACAGGCGCGGCGCTGCTCGACCCGACCGGCGACTGCAAGCTCGACGACCGCTCCTCACAGGGCTGGCTGTCGCCGACGATCATCAGCCTGTGGCCCCAGGTGAAGTCGCACGACAATGGCCGCCCCTTCTCCAGCGACAACACCTATCTGCCGACGCTGACGCTCAACTACACCGCTGGGCAGATCAAGCTGACCTCGGTCACGGGCTATTATGATTACAGCTATGTCAGCCAGGGCAATGCGGACGGCACGTCCTATTCGCAATTCTGGTCGTACAGCAATGAGGACAACAAGAGCTTCTATGAGGAGCTTCGCGCTGTCTCCTCGTTCGACGGGATGGTCAATTTCTCGCTCGGCGGACATTACGAACATAACAAGCGGACCTTGTTCGTCGGCGGCGCGAACGGTGCATTGCTGGCCGATGCGACGAGTGGCAAATTCCACGCCTATGACAACGAGCAGCACAATGAGAGCACGGCATTTTCCGGGTTCGGCCAGCTGATCGTCAAATTCTCCGACTCGCTCGAGCTTGCCGGGGGCGGGCGCTACACGTGGCAGAAGAACAAACTCAACAGCTTCAGCACGTTCGTGAACTCCAATGCCGTCGGGATTCTACCTGTGGGCTCCATCATCAATGGCGAAAAGAGCGCGAGCAATTTCTCGCCAGAAGCGACCGTGAGCTGGCATCCGCAGCACGACGTGCTGATCTATGCCGCGTACAAGACGGGCTATCTGGCGGGCGGATACTCCAATCCGGGTATTCTCGCAGCGACCGCCACGAAGAACACATTGAGCTTCGACGCGGAAAAGGTGCGCGGGTTCGAGATCGGGGCCAAGGCGTCGCTGTTCAACAACAAGCTGACCACGACCCTCACCGGGTTCCGGTACAAATATACCGGCCTGCCGCTGACGTCGCTGCTGGTGCTGCCGAACGGAAGCCCGGTGTTCGTCACGCAGAACGCCGCCAGTACGCTGACCCAGGGTGTGGAGTTCGAAGCGACCTATCGCCCGGTGAAGGGCACGACCTTGCGCACGACGGCATCCTATAACGATGCCCATTTCGAGTCCTTTCCGATCGCCCAATGCTATGCCGGCCAGACCCTCGCGACCGGATGCATTGCCGCTGCCGGATCGATACCGGCGCATCAGGATCTGTCGGGGAAGCCAGTCTATCGCGCGCCGGACTGGGTGCTAACCGCAGGGATCGCGCAGGATTTCAACCTGTCGTCCAACTTCAAGATGACGCTGAACGCCGACCTTCGTTACACTGCGGGCTATTATACCGGGCTCAATCTCAACCCGGTATCATACCAACCCGGCTTCACGATGATCAACGCGGGCGCCCGGATCGCCACGGTTGACGATCGCTGGGCCTTGTCGCTGATCGGCCGCAATCTCACCAATCGGCGCTACGGCACGCTGGGCGTCGACAAGCCGGGCGGCGTGGGCGAGGTCTTCACCGTCGCCGGTGAGCCCCGCGCGGTTGTCCTGCAGGCCGAGATGAAGTTCTAGAAGCAGGACTGCCGGGAATATCCATGACGACCGAAGATACGATTGATTGCGATCTGCTCGTTATCGGGTCCGGCATGGCACGCGCGCTCGATGCGGCCGGCCGGTCGGTCCCCGGCCCGCTGGCTGCCGGCGGCGATGCGGACGGTGCGTTCGGCATGATCGCCGCGCGCACCGCCGGCTGGCATTGAAGGCGACCGGTTGATGACGATCCCCGACTCCCGCAACCAGCCGGGCGCACCGGGCTCGGATGGCACTATCCGCAGGCGCGCCCTGTTCGCGCTCTTTCTGGTTTCGGCGTTCAACTATGTCGACCGGACGATCCTTTCGATCCTCCAGATCCCGATCAAGGCCGATCTCGGGCTGTCCGACGGCCAGCTTGGTGCGCTGACCGGCCTGTCCTTCGCGCTCTTCTACGCCACGCTGTCGCTGCCGGTCGCACGGCTCGCCGATCGCGTGAGCCGGCGTCTTCTGGTGGCCGCTTCGCTCGCCATCTGGAGCGCGATGACCGGATTGAGCGGGCTGGCGATCGGCTTCGGCACGCTTGTCTTCTTCCGCATCGGCGTCGCGATCGGCGAGTCCGGGAGCGTGCCGGCCAGCGTATCGCTCCTCGCCGATTATTACCCGCCGCAGCGCCGCGCCACCGCCATGTCGCTTTGGGGGCTGGCGCTACCGGTGGGGCTGATGCTCGGTTATAGCGCCACCGGATGGCTCGCCGGTGAAGTGGGCTGGCGGTTCACCTTCGCGATCGTTGGGGCGACCGGGCTGGTGCTGGCCCCCGTCGCGCTGGCGTTGATCAAGGAACCGCCGCGCGGTCGGTTCGAGGCCGATGGCACGCGGTCCGAGCAGATGCCGGTGGGCGCGTCGCTCGCTTTCCTGTGGCGGGAGAAGCCGTTTCGCTACGTCGTCATCGCGACGATGCTGCACGGCTTTTCGCAATATGCGATGATGACGTGGAACGCGCCGTTCTTCACCCGCAACCATGGCATGTCGCTGCAGCAGGTGTCGCTGCTGATGGCGTTCCTGAGCGGCGCGGGGGGTGCCATCGGCATGTTCCTCGGCGGCTTTCTCGCTGATCGGCTGGCGATGCGCGATCAGCGCTGGCGGGTGTGGGTGATGGCGCTGACGATCGGTGCGACAGTTCCCGTGGCGCTGGCGCAATATCTGGTGGCGTCGACCGCGATGTCGATCGTCATGGCGACGGCGGCGGCGCTGCTGATGATCGCTTATTATGGGCCGGTGCTGTCGATCACCCAGTCGCTGGTGCCGTCGCATATGCGCGCGTTCAGCAACGCGGTGCTGCTGCTGATCTTCAATCTGTTCGGGCTTGGGCTCGGCCCATGGTGCACGGGGCTGTTGAGCGACCTGCTGGTCCGGCATTTCCACGTCGGGGACAATGGGCTTCGCTATGCCTTGTCGATCTCGCTCATCGCCTCGGTCGCGGGCGCGCTTGTGCTGCTGTACACAGCCCGGCTGTACCGCGACGCGATGACCCGGATCGCCGCTGCAGACGCGCCCCGACCATAGCAAGGACAGGATGATGCGAGACTTTTCGGGCAAGACGGCCGTCATCACCGGCGCGGGCAGCGGCATTGGTGCCGCCCTGGCGCGCCGCGCCGCGGCCGAGGGTATGAACGTCGTGCTGGCCGATATCCGCGTCGAGGACGCAGCGGCGGTGGCCGCCGGCCTCGATGACGGCCGATCGCTCGTCATTCGCTGCGACGTGTCCGACGAGGCGAGTGTCGCCGCGCTCGCCGACGCCGCGTTCGACCGGTTCGGCGGGGTCGAGCTGCTGTGCAACAATGCCGGGATCGTGCCCGGCGGACGCCACCGCAAGGTATGGGAATATGGTCTGGGCGACTGGCAATGGTCGCTCGGGGTCAATCTCTACGGTGTCGTCCATGGCATGCGGGCGTTCGTCCCGCGGATGATCGCGGCGGGTCGCCCGGCTCACATCCTCAACACGGCTTCGGTCGCCGGCGTCGTCAGCGGATCGGGCTCAGCTTGCTATGGCGCGTCGAAGCACGCGGTAGTGCGCGCGACTGAGGCGCTCTACGCCGGGCTGAAGGAAGTCGGTGCACCAATCGGCGTGACGATGCTCTGTCCGGGCCTGGTGGCGACCGGTATTTACGACGCCGAGCGCCATCGCCCAGCCGCGTTCGCCGATGGCGGCGCCCCGGTAAAGGAATCCGCCGAACTTGAGGCGATGCGCGACGAGCTTTACCGCAATGCCACCACCGCCGAGGAAGCCGCCGACATGGCCTTCGCGGCGATCATCGAGAACCGTTTCTACGCCTTCACGACGACCAGCTTCGACGCCGCGATCCGGCAACGGGCGGATGATATCCTGGCGCGTGCCAATCCCAGCTTCGACGATATCGTCGCGATGAGCCGCCGCGATGCCGGCCTGGATCGCAACCCGGCGTGAACCGCTTCGCCGACCATGTCGTGCTGGTGACCGGCGCCGCGTCCGGCATCGGCCTCGCGGCGGCGCAGCACTTCGTGGCGGAAGGCGCGCACGTCTATTTCGCCGATCGCGATGGCGACCGGCTCGCCGATGTGGTCGGCGCCCCGGCGCAAGCGGGTCGGTCTCATGCCGTGCCATTCGATGCGACCGACGAGGAGGCGTGGACGCTGCTGGCGGATCGCATCGGGCGCGAGGCGGGCCGCCTTGACGTGCTGGTCAACAATGTCGGTAGCGCGGCCGTTCGCCCGATCGTCGAGACGACGCTGGCGCAGTGGCGCGAGACCATGGCGATCAATCTCGACAGCGTGTTTCTCGGCACGCGCGCGATGCTGCCGCTGCTTACCGCATCCGGGCGCGGCGCGATCGTCAACCTGTCGTCGGTCCGCGGGATCATCGGCGGCGTGGACATCGCCGGCTATTGCGCGGCGAAAGGCGGCGTGCGGCTGTTCACCAAGGCCACCGCGCTGGAATGCGCGGCACTCGGCAATGGTGTGCGCGCCAATTCCGTTCATCCCGGGGTGATCGAGACGCCGCTGGCGGCGGCGGTGTTCAGCGACCCTGAAAAGGCCGCAGAGCGGCTCGCCACTATCCCGCTGGGCCGGATGGGACAGGCGGACGAGATCGCCGACGCGATCCTGTTCCTGGCGGGTGCCGAATCCCGCTACATGACGGGCGCGGAACTGGTGATCGACGGCGGCACCAGCGTGCAGTGACGCTGGCTGGCCGAAATTCCCTGTTATGCCGCCGGAGCAGGGAATTTTTTTCTTTTTTTCGGCGCCGTTTCTACTCGGCTTTCCATAATTTAGTAATTTTAACAATGTCTTATGAAATTCTCCATCAGCCTGCTCAGCCCGGAACAGGGAAATAACAGGGAATAACAGGGAAATGCGTCGCGCAAGCGCCGTCCGTGGCGCCGCGCGCAACATTCGAAGAGCCAGACGATCAGAAAGAGCGGCCCGGGCTTCTGAAGTGTCCCGTGCGCATCTTATGACTGATCCAGCGATGCCGTTGAAACGCGGAACAGCCCGGGCAAGACGGTGTGATGGCCCCGATGTACGGTTCGGCGCCCTGGAATCGAGTTCGATCAGGTTAAACCCACCGTCACCCCGGACTTGTTCCGGGGTCCATGGTTCCGCGCACGCAACGGCTGAAGCTCTTCCGGAAACATGGATGCCGGAACAAGTCCGGCATGACGGGTAAAGCTGATCGAATTTGACCCTAAGCCTTCACCAGCAACGTGCCGTCATTGGCGCCGTGGAAGAGATCGACAAAGGCGTCCGGCAGCGCCGCGAGGCCATGACGCAGATCGACGCGCACCGATAAAAGCCCTTCGTCGATCCACCGGCCGAGCATCACGCGTGCCTCGTCGGCGCGATCGACATAGTCGCCGACGACGAAGCCCTGCATGCGCACCCGACCATAGACGAGCTTCATCAAGTCGCGCGGTCCGGCGGCGCCACCCGGCCGATCATAGGCAGAGACCTGCCCGCACAGCACAATGCGGCCATGCGGCGCGATCGAATCCACCGCCGCTTGCAGCACGTCGCCACCGACATTGTCGAAGAAGACATTGATCCCGTCCGGGCAGGCGGCGGCGAGACGCGCGGGGAAGTCATCTGCCCGATAGTCGATGGCCACGTCGACACCGCAGGCCTCGCGCAGCCAGGCACATTTGGCCGCGCCGCCGGCGATCCCGATCACGCGGCAGCCGATGATCCGCGCGATCTGGCAGACGACCGACCCGACCGAGCCCGCGGCGCTAGATACCACCACGGTCTCGCCCGCGACCGGGCGACCGATATCCAGCAGGCCGAAATAGGCGGTCAGGCTGTTGAGCGACAGGGCGCCCATCGCCCGCTCCAACGGCATGTCCTGCGGAATGGGAAAGGCCGGCACGGCCGCGCTATCAGGCGACAGCCGGCTCCAATCCTCCCAGCGCGACATGGCGACCATGCGCATGCCGACCGGATAGCGCGCATGGCTCGAGGCGACGACCTCGCACGCCGCCATGCCGGCAATCGTGGCGTCGATCGGGATCGAGCCGCGATAGCTGGCACCGGAATCGTTCAGCCAGTTGCGGATCGTCGGCGCGACCGCGAACATGTGGTTGCGAACAAGCACCTCGCCGTCACGGAGCGCGGGCGGGGTGAAGGGCTCCTCGACCAGCGCAAAATCGCTCGCCTTCACGGCGCCATCGGGCCTTGCGGCAAGCGTGATGCGGCGGTTTCGGGTCACCTCGCGAGCCGCGCCCTCGCGGCATCGGCGCTGCCGAACAGACGCGCGAGCAGCATCACGCGTCGCAATCCGCGCCCGATCGCCAGTTCGTCGGTGACACCCATCCCGCCGTGCAGCTGCACCGCCTCTTCCGCGAGATGCTGCGCGGCTGCCGCGACATAGGCTTTCGCGGCGAGAATCCCGCGCTCAAACCCGGGATCGTCGCGGTCGGCAACCCCTGCTTTGAGCAGCAGCGACCGGCATTGTTCGAGCGCGACGAACATCCGCGCGAGCTTGTGCTGCACCACCTGGAACGTGCCGATCGCAGCACCGAATTGCCGACGCTGCCGCGCATAATCGACGGTCTGTTCGTAGAGCAGCCCCATCGCCCCGACCATCTCGGCGACATAGACCAGTTGCGCGGTAGCCAGGCTCGCCGCCGCCGCGCCGGCCGGCAAGGCGATCGCTTCGGCTTCGCACCCGTTGAAAAGGACATTGCCGGCGAGGCTGCCATCGATGAGGCGCACCGGCGCGATGTCGAGGCCGGATGCGCCCGCCGGAACGAGCCAGGCGGTCTCGTCGTGCACCACCACCAAAGCTGCAGCCTCCACCGCCCAGCGAACATGCTCGCACCGGCCGTCGATCCGGCCATCGCGGACGGTGACATCGCCGGTTGCGAGCGCCAGCACCGCGTCGCCGCCCAGCGCCGCCGGGAGCCAGCGCTCGACCTGGGCCGCGCTGCCATGGCGTGCGACGAGATCGGCGGCGGCGAGCACGGATTCAGCGAGCGGCGTGATCGCCAGCGCGCGACCCAGCTCCTCGCCGACGATCATCGCGTCCTGCGGCCTTCCGCCCATGCCGCCGCCGCGTTCCGGCAGCAGGAAAGCGAACAGGCCGAGTTCGCCGAGCGCGCGCCAGTCTTCGCGTGGCATTGGCCCATGCCCGATCATTGCCACGTCCGTGCGATCCGCGAGAAAACGGCCGACCATGTCGCGGAGCAGCACCTGCTCCTCGCCGGGTTCGAAATTCATCTCAGCGCCGTCCCGCGCTATCGATCATGCACATGATGCGGTGTCCCGGTTGAGGCGATCAGAGGCCGACCGCGGCCCTGGCGAGGATGTTGAGCTGGATTTCGCTGGTGCCGCCGAAGATCGACCAGGCGCGCGCATTGAGATATCGCGCCGCAGCGAGGCGGGCCTCGGGCGGGCCTGCAGCGGGTGCATCGGCCCTGTGGAACGGGCGCTCGGCGGGAAGGGTGAGGCCGGCCATGCCGAATGCATCGACCGCGAGCGTTTCGACGCCCTGGCGTATCTCGGACGCGATCAGCTTGACGGCCAGGCTGCGCGCGGCGGGCGGTTCACCGCGCTCGATCTCGAGCAGGGTGCGCAGCTCGGTCATTTCGAGCGCCTCCGCCTCGAGCCGCAGCCGCACCGCGCGATCGGCGAGCGAACCGGTCAGCGATGCGGCCTTTTCCAGCCGCTCCAGGTCGGCGAGCAGTTGTGGCGCATAGCCCGTGCCGCCACGCTCATTCTCGAGCAGGAATTTGGCGATCGACCAGCCTTCGCCCTCGGCGCCAACGCGGTTGGCGACGGGCACCCGGACATCTTCCAGGAAAACCTCGTTCAGCTCATGATCGCCCGACGCGCTGAGGATCGGGCGCACCGTCACGCCGGGCGTCGTCATGTCGATCAGCAGGAAGGAGATGCCGCGCTGCGCCTTGACCTCGGCATCGGTGCGGACGAGCGCGAACAGCCAGTTGGCGAACTGGGCCTGGGTGGTCCAGATCTTCTGGCCGTTGACGATATAGTCGTCGCCGTCACGAACCGCGCGCGTGCTCAGCTTCGCCAGGTCCGATCCCGCGCCCGGCTCGGAAAAGCCCTGCGCCCAGACATGGTCGCCACCCCGCAGCGCGGGCAGGAAATGCGCCTGCTGTTCAGGCGTGCCATAGGTATAGAGTACCGGCCCGACCAGCTTGAGCCCCATGCCGGGCAGTATCGGCGCGCCGGCCCGGGCGCATTCGGTTTCGAAGATCCAGCGCTCGATCGCGCTCCAGCCGGGGCCGCCGGCGGCGCGGGGCCAGAAATAGACGAGCCACCCCTGCGCCTCGAGCGCTGCTTGCCATGGCCGGGCCACTTCGGGCTCAGCGAAAACGCCTGAGGTCAGTGCCGCGCCGCGTCGCATTGCCGGAGTCAGGCTCCGGTCGAGAAAAGCGCGGACTTCCTCGCGGAACGCGCATTGCGCATCGGACAGGGCGAGATCCATCGGCTCAGCGTTCCAGGATCGCGACCGCCGACACGCCGGGCGCGCCATAGACATGGCTGTAGCCGAGCCGTGGCGCACCGGGCACCTGCCGCGCGCCGGCGTTGCCGGTCAGCTGCCGGTAATTCTCATAGACTTGGCGCAGCCCGGAAGCGCCGATCGGCTCGCCGCAGGCGAGGCAGCCGCCATCGGTGTTGACGGGCAGGCTGCCCTGGATCCGGGTGCGGCCCTCGGCGATCCAGGCTTCCTGTTCGCCGTCGGCGCAGAAGCCATTCTCGGCCATGTGCATGATTTCCGCCCCGGTCTCGGTATCCTGGAGCTGCGCGACATCGATATCCTCGGGCGATACGCCCGCCATCTCATAGGCGGCGCGCGAGGCGATCACGGTCGGCGAAGACCCCCGGGCGATATCGAGCGCCGGCGCGAATACCTCGAATGAGCCCGGCGGCCGGCTGCGCACCGCGGCGGCGCGCAGCCGCACCGCCGGCAGCCCAAGCTCGCGCGCGCGCCTCTCGCTGGCGAAGATCAGCGCCACCGCACCTTCGGCGGGCGAGCAGAACATGAATTTGGTGAGCGGATCACTGACCATCGTCGCGTTGAGGATGGTCTCGCGGTCGACCGGCTCGCGCCGCCAGGCGTGATCGGCAAGCACGCCATTGTCGAAGGCCTTTTCCGCCACCGCCGCCAAGCTGTTCGAGGTGATGCCGTGCATGGCCATGTAGCGCTGGATCTTCATCGCGAAGAACTGCGTGGTCAGCATCAGGCCGGTTTCGCCATACCATTCGGGCAGGCCCCATTCGGCCGGCTTCGGATCAAAGGCGCCGCGCGGATGCTTGTCGAAACCGATTGCGATGCCGAGATCGAATTCGCCCGACTTGATCGTCGAATAGGCACCGAACATTGCCGACCCGCCGGTGGCGCAGCCGTTGGCCACGTTGATGAACTGGATGCCGGTCAGGCCCAGCTCGGACACCATCGTGTCCGCCTTGCCAGCCGCATCCGAGCCGCCAAAGGCGAACTGCATGTCGCGCCATTCCAGCCCGGCACCGGCAAGCGCCTGGCGTACGGCATAGACTCCTTGCTGCAGCCCCGATCGCGCCGGCGTGCGGCCGAACGGGTGGATACCCGCGCCGATGATGAACACGTCGCTCATCGCGCGTCATTCCCGATGGGCGCAAAGGCGAAAGTCGTGCGCGTCTCGCCATCCGCCATGACGAAGGGCTCGGTCACGAGCATCATCGGCATGTCGATGCGATAGCTGTCGAGCGCCGCCCCGGTGAGCCGCCCTTCGACGATGATCATGTCGCCCAGCGCGACATAGCCGACCGCATAGGGCTCGAACGCCTCGGACCCGGCATAGGGAGGGGATTTTGGCCGGAACCGCTGGACGGTCCAGGACCAGAGCGATCCCGTGCGCGGCAGGGTGATCGTCTCGAAGCGTTCGGGATCATCGGGGAGAGGGAAAACGACGCGCCCGGTGTCGCGCTCGCGCCCGGCGAGCAGCGAGGGGCGGCCATCGGCACCGCGTTCGAAAAGCTGCGCGTCGATTAAAGGCGGCAGGTCGGGCATGGTCGGTCTCATGCCAGTCAGACTAGCGCGGCGATCCAATGCGCGCCGCTGACACTTGGGTCAGCGCAGAGGGGGGCAGCGCAGCGGGGGGTCAGCGCAGCGTGCCGAGAAATCCGAGCTGCGCCGCCTTGAACAGCGCCTGATCGCGGTTGACCGCATCGAGCTTGTACGCCGCGCCACGGATGTGGAAGCGGATGGTGGTGCGTTTCAGCCCCAGGATGATGGCGATCTCGTCATTGGTCTTGCCTGCCGCCGCCCAGCGCAGGCATTCGACTTCGCGCTTCGACAATGTCACCGCGGCGATCCTGGCCGAGCGCCGTTCGGTGATCTTGACATAGCTCGCGACGAACACGCGCGCGAGGAGCGCCAGCGTTTCGCCATGCTCGTCGAATATCGCTGAAAGATCCTCGACCGCCGGATCGGGCGACAGGAAGCTGGCGGCGGCGATCTGGCCGAACGGCAGGTGGATGGGCGCCACGATCGCGGCGCTGGTCAGGGCACGTTCGCGGAAATTGGAGAGGTCGAGTCCGGCGAGCAGAAGGTTCGTCGATCGCGTGCGGATGCCATGCGCGTTGCACCAGAAGGGCTCGCTTTCGAACCGGCACGCCATCGGCAACGGCGAGGTGAGCGCGAGTTGCGGGAACTGCCACCAATGCGCGTCCTCGCCGACAAAGCCGAACACCTCGCTTGCCAGGATCACGCCATCGGCATCCTTCATCGGCTCCGAGGCGGCGATGCTGTGGGTGACGGCGACCCGAAGGCCGCACAGCCCGGCGACTGAATCGCGAAGCGCTTCCGCCGCGGCGCGAATGCCGGCGGGTGCGCCGATCCGCACCGATGCCAGCATCGCCTCGGTGACGCGCATCGCCGGTCAGCCCGCCTTGAGTCCGTCGAAAAAGGGCAGGCAGAGCGCGTCCGCAACCTCTTCCGGCGAGCGCTTCGCGGCCATTGGCGGGTACCATTTATAGGCCCAGTTGCACATGCCGAGAAAACCATAGGTAGTGATGACGGGATCGCAGGGGCGGAACTGGCCGCTTGCGATCCCCTCGACGATGAGGCCCTTCACGCTTTCAAAATAGTCGTTGCGCGCCTTGCGGATCGCGTCGCGCATCTCGCCTTCGAGATCGCCATAATTGTCCATGAAGGCACGGACATAGCCCGGATGGCTGGCGATCTGGCCGAGAATATCGATACAGGCCGAGCGGAGCGAGGCGACGGGATCGCCGCCATTGCCGCGCTTCAGTCCGTCGATCAGCGCGCTGATGTGCGAATCGTGGATCGCGTAAAGGATCGAAATCTTGCTCGGGAAATAATGATAGAGCGTCGGCTTCCCCAGCCCGACCTCGTCGGCGAGCATCTGCATCGACGTGTTGTGATAGCCGACCTTGTCGAACAGCGCCGCGCAATGCTCGATGATCTCAGCGCGCTTCTCGTCATGCGCCTCGGTCGTCGGCCGTTTTTTTCTCTTTTCGACCATGCGACGATATTTCCCTCTTCAGATCCCGCACCTGCCGCGCGAGTGGCTGCAATCGAATCCTATTGTGTCCGCTTGCCAACGTCCACGCCCCCCGCGCGATCCGTGCCTCAGGCCTTCGCCATCGCCGTCGCGCCAACCACCCAGGCGGATAGTCCTGCGACAGGCACGGCGCAGAGCACCGCTTCCGCGATCTCCGCCTCGCTGGCACCGGCGCGCCGGGCGCCGTCCATATGGACCGAGGCCCAGTCGCTGTAATCGGCGGCGAGCACCGTCACCAAAAGCAATTCGGCATGGCGTGGTTCGAGCGCCGTGCCGGACAAGGTTCCTTCGCGCATCAGGTAATAGGCGTCGGCGCCGAGGGGGACGAGCTCGATCAGCTTTGCGAGCGAGGGTGGCATGGTGCCGAAATAACCGAGGAAATTGCGCTCCGCTTCCCCAGCCTCCACGTCAATTGGCACTTCCTCGGCTTCGATCGCATGGCTGTCGGGATAGACCGTGGCGAAGATATCGGCGAACCGCAGCGCGGCGCCTTCGCCGCGCGAGCTCGACAGGATCGCAAGCGCCGATCCGGCCAGCTCGGCATCGAGACCGAGCGCCGCGGCCTGGCGAAGCTCGCGCAATGCCATCGCCTCATAGCCCTTGGTGCAGGCCGCCGCGGCGACGAACAGCCGTTTCAGCGGCGCCGGCAATGCGCCGTCGCTTTCGACCACGCTGCGGAAGCGCCGAAACCCCGCGATCGTCTTCGGCGCACGTGCACGCAAACGTCCGATCGAAAGCAATGGACTGGTTTGCTGCGGCACGCCTCTCTCCTGCTCTTTTGTACACTAGACCGACCGGTTGGACGGGTGCTACCGGGACGGGACATCGGCGTCAACTTTCGGGCGTATGACCGGACGGTCAAATCCTCGGCGGCAGGCAGGAACCGGAGAGAGAAATGCTGAGCGAGCCATCACACCGGTCGCACCCAGAGGGCGGCGGCAACGAGCTGGACGGGCGGGTCGCGCTGGTGACGGGCGCCGCTTCCGGGATCGGGCGGGCCACGGCACAACGCCTGGCCGAGGAGGGCGCCAGCGTAATTCTCGTTGATCGCGATGCGGCGCGCCTGCCCGAAGCGCTGTCCGAGCTTCAGGGCGGGCCGCACCACAGCGCGGTGCTCGACGTGGTAGATGAGGCAGGCTGGATCGCGCTCGCCGGCGAGATCAAGGCGGCCTTTGGACGCCTCGATATCCTCATCAATAACGCGGGCTATGGCGTCTTCCGCTCGATCGCCGACACGACGCTCGAGCATTGGCGATCGATCCTTGCGGTCAATCTCGACAGCGTGTTCCTCGCCACCCGCAGCCTGCTGCCATTGCTGGCGAAGTCGGAGGTCGGTGGCGCGATCGTCAATATGTCGTCGATCCGCGGCATCGCCGCCGCGCCTAATGCCGCGTCCTATTGCGCGGCGAAGGGCGGCGTGCGCCTCTTCACCAAGGCCACCGCGCTCGAATGCGCGGCGCTCGGCAATGGCGTGCGCGCGAACTCGATCCATCCGGGGCATATCGCCACGCCGCTGACAGCCGCCGCGCACGCGGACGACGCGACCCGTGGCGCGCTGCTCGCCGACATCCCGCTCGACCGGGTCGGCACGCCGGACGAAATTGCCGATGCGATCCTGTTTCTGGCGAGCGACCGGTCACGCTACATGACGGGAGCGGAACTGGTCGTCGATGGCGGCTCGACGGCGCAATGAGACGCCGGCGCCTGGCGCCCTATTGGCGACGATCCAGCCGGCGTCAGGGCGATAGATAAAGCTGGATTTGGCCGCGCGGATAAGGATATTTTGCCAGTAAACGATTGATTTTATTAATATTCATTGACACCCAGGCTCGATGCCTTCACGGCTGAAACACGGGTTCAATTTCCGTAGGAGTCACCAGCTATCACGGATTCGCCTGATGGCGATCCGCTCCTTGCGCGCACATCGCTCAACTCAACGCCTCACAATGTTCAACCCGGGTTTCAGGGTGGAAGCGCGGCCGTTCCAGATGAAAGTGCCGCGTACATCGCCCGGGAGATCGATTCGGCCAGTGACGCCGTCCATGCCCCGGCGCCGAAATCTTACGGCAAGCTGTCCGGCAGGTATGGGCATTTCACCGGACGCGCGTTTCAGTTCGCCCAGCGCCGGCGAGATCGTCACCAGCCGGAAGCCGGGCTCGGCCGGGCGAATGCCGAGGACAGTCGCGAGCAGGTGATAATTGGGGTGCGCACTCCAGGCGTGGGAATCGGAGCGGCTGGGCTCGGGCTGCTCAAGGGTCGTGGTCAGTCCGAGCCGGAGCATTTCGCGCCAGGGATCGAGCTCAGCGAGATAGCGGTCAGCAAGGCCGGACTGGTATAGCGCTTCATCGACATAGAAGCGGAAATAATAGCTGGCTTGCGTGATGCTCTTGTCAGCGAGCATGGCGACAGCAAGGGCGCGACGGTCGACGGCCGCGCCGGACAGGATCGCCAGAGCATTGGTCTGCTGACTGAACGCGCGCTTTTCCGGTGTATCGGCAAACAGGCCGCGCGCGGCGTCCCATGATTGTGCGCGCACGGCTTCATTGATCCGTTGGGCCAAAACGAGATCGCGCTCGCCCTCCGCGGCATTGCCGAGGCCCTTTTCCAGATCGGCGGCCAGGCCGAGCACATAGGCCAGTTGCAGGCTGATCGTCGTCGAATGACCGTCCTCCGCGCCCGGCGGGACGCCGCGGTTGAAGGTCCAGTCCACGAAGTTCCACCAGGGCATTGGTCCGAGCTGGTCGGTCTTGTCGAGCTGGCGCTCGTACCAGCCGAGCACGCCGCGAATGCCCGGTAGAAATCGGCGCGCGAAATCGGGATCGCCGCGATTCATCCAGTGGTCGTGGACCATCGCAACCCACCACAGTGAAAAGGGCGGGATATATTGCGGCAATGCGGAGGGGTAGCGACTCGCCGTAATGCCGTCCGGAATACGCGAGGCGTCGAACTGTTCGATCGCGTTGCGCATCAGCCGATCGTCGCCCGTATTGTAGAGCGAGATCAGGGACTCGATGCGACTGTCGCCGACATATTGAAACTGCTCGTAATAGGGTGTGTCCCAAAAGGTCTCGAAGGCACTCAGTCGGAACACGCGCCAGTCAATGTCCCAGATCCGGCCGATCCACGGCTGGTCGCTGGCAAAAGCGGCATGCTGCGCGAACGGATAAGCGGAGAAGACAGCGTGGATCTCGTCAAGCCGGAGTGGCTCGCCGGCGGTCTGAATATCGAGCTGCATATAGCGCCAGGTGCGCAGCCATAGCGGCTGGAAACGCCGTCCCGCGCCGCCGTCGAAGGTGATCCGGTCCTTGATGCCCTTGATGGTCTTGCCCGCGATGTCGTCACGATTCCCCTTGTGTCCCTGGGCGTCGTACAGCCCTTCCGCGAAAGTCAGCGTCGCCGTCGCGTCGCGCCCGCCGGAAGCGACGATCACGGGGTAACCCATGGTCAATTCGCGCTGATCGAGCAGAATGGAAATCCTGGTGTTAGCGGGAATGGTGAGTGGCGCCTCGCCTTTCAGAAATGCGGGGGTGACCTTGATCCCGTCGGTGCGCCGGACGTCCACGACACGGATCGGCCGCTCTTCCACCGGCGGTATCGCGCGCGCCGACAGCTGCCAGTCGGTCGCCTCGCCATAGGGGTTCGTGCCTGCGGAAAAGGGTGTTCCGACGTCGCCCGCGGCAGACCATTTGCTGTCGTCGAAGCCGGGCTTTTCCCATCCCCAGGGATAAGCGCGTGCGTCCAGGCTCTCACCAGGCGCGGCGGCGTAATAGCCCTGCACCTCGCTTTGTCCCGGGGTGAAGCCGTAAGCACGATCCCATTGGACCTTCCAGGATGATCCGCTGTCGATCGCCGCTTCGGCCGCGCTGTCGGATTGGAGCAGGAAGGCGGTGCGGCGGCTGATCTGGGCGCCCGGTCGAAGCTCCCCCCAGTTCCACACTGTCGCCCCGATGACATTGGTGCCGGGCCGCAGATACGGCGCCAGATCGACCGTCTCGTAGCGCCAATTCCTGATGTCGCTACGGGCCGGGCCGACCGACACCGAAACGCCGTTGGCGAACAGGCGATACCGATTGTCAGCGGAGACTCGGACCAGAAAGCTGCGTGGCTTTGCGGACAGATCGAGCGTCTTGCGAAAATGGAATACGCCCGCGCCCAGGCGAGGCCCCTCGGGGTGGGCGATCCATTTCGCGGTCCATGGCCTTTGCTGTGCCTGAACGGAGACGGGTGTAAGCGCGCATCCGATGAGCAGCAGGATAGCGGTGAACCACCGCCGAATAGAGCGACAATGCCTGCTCATCACAATCGCAACCACATCTGGCCCGGCTTGGGTCGTACCAGGAAGGACCGCGAGGGACCGACTGCCGGAAATGACCTGCATGACCGGACAATGGCACAGGTTCAGCGCCGCAGGGCTACCAAATCTTTCGACGCGGTATGGCCGCACCGTGCCCCCCAAAAGCCACGCGGTCATCATCGTCAGTCACAACATCTGCGATTACGGCACCAGTTTACCAAATACACTTATCACCTCGCCTGCCGCGCCAGCCGGCACCAGGACCCTGATTCAAACCCAAGGCAAAGTGTTGCAGCACGACGCCTGGCGGGCGAATCCACCCGCCCCGCTCTTTGACATGACCGACAATGAGAAATGATTTTCCGCCGCCGCCATCGCGACAATAGCGGCGGCCGGGGAGCGCCCAAGGGGGTGCGCTAAAATCGGGCGCCCCCCGGCGCATGGGCCACTGGGCCCCATTCGGCACCACCCGGCATCGCTATCCTCCCTCGACGAACGGGAGGCTCGCCAAAAGACAATTGCGCCAGCGCGCCCTCGCCTATTCGCAAATACAGCTGCAACTATATCCGATACGATTCTCATAATTCGGGAAGCTCTCGCAAGACCGGCAAGCGCCATCGCGCCGAACAGCTTTTCTTGCCCTTCCAACATCTATAGCCTGTGCTATTTCGACGCCCTCGCAAACCCCAAATGGCGTCAGATTTCGGCCCTCTCCTGAGTGGGTCTCATAAATCGCGCGATACTTGGCCGTTCGCGCACATTCCAACACAGTGACTTCAGCCGCTCACCTTGCCTGAGCCTGGCCGGTGCGCCGCCCCTGATGAGCGGCCCTTACGGCGCAATTCAGGCGAACAGCTTTTCCTCGCGGGCGAATTTGAGGAAGAGCGGCAGCCAGAAGCCGTCCGGACTTCCCGGCTGGCCGCCCGCGCCGAAGCCATGGCCGCCATGAGCGAACAAATGCGTCTCGACCGTGACCTTCGCCGCGACCAGGGCGTCACGCAGCCGCACCGTATTGGCGACGGGTACGAGGCCGTCGTCCTCGGCATGCACCAGGAAGGTCGGCGCCGCGCTCGACGTGGCGTTGAGATCGGGCGACCATTCGCGGATCTGGGCCTGCGTGGCCGGGCCGCCGAACAGCGACGGCGCCGCGCCGCCATAGGCATAGGCCGGATCGACGCTCTGGACGGGATAAATCGGTGCCGTCAGCAGCGGCCTGGCGCTGAGCCGGTCCGTCGCGTCGACCGGGGAATAGAATGTCGCTGAATGGCGCGTCGCCATCGTCGTCGTCAGGAAGCCGCCGGCGCTGAAGCCCATGACGCCGACGCGTTCCGGATCGACATGGAAGCGGGAAGCATTGGCGCGGATGACGCGCATGGCGCGCTGGGCGTCGGCCGGGCCGACACTGGCAGGCTCGGCCCAGCCATCCTGAGCCAGGCGGTAGAACAGTATGAAACAGGTGATCCCGGCGCGGTTCAGCGTATCGGCGATGTGATAGCCTTCATGCTCGAAATAATTCCACTGGAAGCCACCGCCCGGGATGATCAGCATGGCAGAGCCGTTTGGCTGGGCCGCCGGCAGAGCAACCATATGGGGCCTGGTAATGCCTTTCGTGCGCCGGCTGCTCCAGGTCGCCGGATTGGCCGAGGTCTGCTCGATGACCTGAGCCATGTCGGGATGAAGGGCACCCGCGGGCGGATGCGGCCAAAGGTCGATGACCTCACCCGGTTCCGTCGTCGCCCGCTGAGCGAGCGCCTCGGCCGCGGCGCCGAGGCTCAACGAAGAAGCGCCCGCCAGGACGACCGGCAATGCTACGAAATTGCGTCGTGACAGACTCATCGGACAATGGCTCCCTTATCGCACCAGCTCTCGCCTATTTTAACAGCTCCACGCCATAAGCCGGCAGGTCAAGCTGCCCGCTATAGGCTTTGTGGGTCAACACGCCCGTTTTGCTGCCCTTGATGGTGACGGTGGCGGGCGCGTTGTTCGTGTTGACGTACAAAGTCCTGCCATCGACGACACGCGCCACGACCCCGTTCGGGGTTTCCGGCCCGCGTTCGATTCCGAGCTGGCCGTAGAGCGAGCGGATCAGCGGCTCGATGAAGGCGGGCTGCGCGGCCGTCGCGAGGTAGATCGCCCTGCCCTTGCCGAAGCTGTTGATCGTGATTGCCGGGCTCTTCTTCGGCGTGTTGTCGAACAGCGCCAGTGTCTTGGCAGTGCTGGGCTCGAGCACCTCGTAATAGCTGTCCGTGCCGCTGCGCATCTCCCCGCCGACCATGACCTTGAGCGGCGCGTCGGCCCGGTAGAATTCATTGGTGCGCACACCGAACACGTCGCCCAGCCGCCCGGGCAGCGGCGTTTCGAACCATTTACCGGTTTCGTCGACTTTGGCCGAGTAACCGGTCATGATCACGGTGCCGCCATTGGCCACATATTTGCGGACCGCGTCCGCCGTCTCCGCGTCCATGATATAGGCGCTCGACAGGATGACGAGCTTGTAGCGATCGAGCGGATCATGGGCGACGTCGATCACCGCGGAATCCACATTGTCCTCGAACAGCGGCTTGAAGGCAGACTTCACCTGATCGTCGTAACTGCCCTTGAAATACTCCTTCATCGTATTCGGGCCGGCCGGCGGGTTGGTCAGCCAGTTGGTCTCGAACGAATAATGAATGGCGATTTCGGGCGTGTGGTAGCGGGGGAAATCCAGGGTCCGCAGCGTGCGGAATTCGCGCGCGATCTGGCCGAACTCGTCGACTTTCCACGAGGGACGACCGTCATGATCGACCAGCCCGAACAGCGCCTGCTCCTCGCCGCCGATATGCGAATTGAAGGTCCAGGCGAGGAAGGTCTGGGAATAATAAAGCAGCCCGAAATAAGCCCACATTCGCGACCTCCCCGGCGTGCCGTAATAGCCGCCGCCGCCCGCCGTGAATTCATTGAGCCAGATGGGCGTGTCATGCCCGGCCTTGTTCATCATGAGCTCGAACGCCGCGCCCATCGGGTCGCCGGGATAGAAGCCCTGCGCGCCATAGGTCGAAACCTTGTCCCAGGAGCGCAGATAGTTGAAACCCTTGCTCCATGCGGTCGGCCAGAAATTGGAGGCCACCGGAAGGTTCGGCGCATATTGTTTGCGGACAGCCTCCAGATCGCCGAGCGCGCCGATCGTGTCGTCAGACCAATAGCGCCGCAGATCGAGATAGCGTTCGTTCGGACCAGGCCCGAAGAAATAGGGGAGATCGACCTGATCCCAGCTATTGATCCGGCGTGACCAGCGCTGCGTTGCCCAGGCCTTGTTGAGCGCTTCGACCGAGCCATATTTCTTCTTCAGCCACGCAACGAAGCGGTCGCGATCCGCCGGGGAATTGGAAACCTGGCCGTTGCCGATCTCATTGTCGTAACCGAGCGCGATCACCGCCGGATTGTGCGCGTAGCGCTGCATCATCTTTTCGGCGAGGCGTTTGGCCAGGCGGCGATAGTCCGGGTCGCTGATATTGTCCCAATAGCGCGACGCCGCATTCCGACGGGCGCCGTCCTGGGTGACGATATCGACGCCGGGATAGGTTTTGTGCAGCCAGATCGGCGCGGGCTCGCCAGGGATGTCGACGATCACCTTGATCCCGGCGGCATGCATCTGCGCGATCACGTCGTCGAACCACTCGAAGGTGAACCGTCCTTCCTCGGGCTCGAACGAATCCCATGACAGATCGCCCATGCGTACCAGGTTGAAACCGGCGCCCTTCATGATCGCGATGTCCTGTCGGATCTGCTCCGGGGAGCGGTCGACCGGCTGATAGCAGGTCCCGACAAAAAGCTGCCCCTTGCCCGGCCATTCGGGATGCCCGGCCGCGCTTTGCGCATGGGCTGCGGGCGGCGACGCGAGAGGTGCGAGCCCGGTGCCGAGCATCAATGCGAGGGCAAGACCGGATGCCCGGACCATACCATGCTTCATGTGTTTCGAATTCCCGCCTAAAGATAAACCGGCACCCGCGCCCGGCACCGTCCGTACTTGCGGACGGCGCCGGGCAGCGCCTTCAGCCAAAAAGAATCTTGAACGCGCTGGCGTGTCGCGTCGGCAGAGTCTCGGGCAGGTCGATCACCAGCGCCTGATCGGTCTGCCGGAAGCGGACTTTCCCCGGGTGACCGAGCAGCCGGACCTCGCGGACGCGCCGCCGCTCGTGCTGACTCTGGAGCCCGAGGGACTCGATCGCGGTCGTGCCCCGAGGTTCGGCGAGCGTGATCGCGTAAAGCGCCTCGCCTTTCGTCGTGAAGCGGATATCGCGTGCGGTATAGGCGCCCGACTCGTTGAAAGCGCCGGCTTTTGCCTGGCTTGGCCCCTCGCCGAAGATTTTCCACGGCCTCGTACCGTAGATCGCCTCGGAATTGGCCTTCATCCATGGCGTGAGTTCAGCGAGCAATTGTTCCGACTGCGGCGGCAGGCTGCCATCGGCATAGAGGACGATGTTGAGCAGCAGATTGCCGTTCTTGCTGACGATATCGGCCAGCATGGACACGACCTCGCCCGTCGTCTTGTAGGTATAATTGTCGCTGTAGAACCAGTCGCCGTTCGATGTGTCGGTTTGCCAGGGCAAGGGATTGATTCCGTCCAGCACGCCCCGCTCGACATCCTGTACCCCAACCTCCTTGTGGAACTCGCCCGAGCCCAAATCCTTGCTGGCATAGACAGCCTCGAGCTTGCCGCTTCGCGCGATGCTGTTGTTGAACAGGCGCGCCACCAGTGACCGGCCTACTTCGCCAAAGGGCAATCCGCCGTCGGAATAGAGGAGATCGGGCTGATAGGCATCGACGAGATCGGAAATGCGATCGAACCACCGCCGATGGAATTTGGGATTGCTCGTATACCAGGTGCCGGGCTTGTTCAGGAACGGCTCGTCGCGGTTGTCGTGATAGAGGTCCGCATATTTTGGGTCCGCGCCATCATAATTGACCCCGAGCTTTGGCCAGAATTGGTCGTAGAGGTGGTTTGGATAGGACCAGCAATAGCTCGCCCCGAGATGTTCGGACACGCCGAAGCGCAGGCCGCGCCGTTTCGCCGCCGCCTTCCACTCGCCGACCACGTCCCGCTTCGGCCCCATCGCGGCCGCGTTCCAGCGGTGGTGCTTCGAATTCCACAGATCGAAATTGTCGTGATGCACGCCCATCGAGACAAAATATTTGGCACCTGCGGCGGCATATTTGTCCATCAGCGCTTCGGGGTCGAACTTCTCGGCCTTCCAGAGCGGGATGATGTCCTTGTATCCGAATTCGGATGGATGCCCGTAGGTTTTCAGGTGATGATCATAATGCGGGTGGCCGGGCACGTACATGAAGCGCGCATACCAGTCGCCCTGGCGCGGCACCGCCTGCGGCCCCCAATGTGCCCAGATGCCGAATTTGGCGTCCCGGAACCAATCTGGCGTGCGATAGGTCTTCAGCGATTCAACGCTCGCGTTGAAACGGCCGGCAGGCACATCGAGCGCCCCGTCAGCGGCCTTTGAAACCGTATCGCCGTCCCGACCACCAGCGCGCGCCGCAGTCGCGGCTTCGAGCCCGAGCGCCGCTACGAGCGGTGCCAGCAAAATCTCGCGCTTGTTGAAGTTGGCCATTTACCCCTCCGCCAATGTCTTGATTTATCTTAGCGCCTGAGCCGCTCGAGCCGCACGAGCACGACATCGTTGGTCTGCATAGGCGCTGCGATTTCCAGACGTCCGCTGGCCGGAACGGTGACGACCTCGTTGCGTTCGGGCAAATCGCGGGTCAGCGTTTGCAACTGCTCCGTTTGCTCAGCCGAAAGCGTCTTGGGCGCCTTCATGTCGATATAGGCCGAATAGGCGTCATTGTGGCGATAGCCCGTGCGATAGAGACGCAGGCGATATTTTCCCGGCTGGACATGGGCAAAGCGCGCGTTGAGCGGCGCGGCTGCAGATGATTCCACCAGCCGGCTGTAGAAGGGGCGGTTGCTCACCTTCTGCTCGGGCTGATGCCAGTCCCAGGCCAGGAGCGTGAGGCCGGATTGATTGACCGACGCCAGGCTGTGATCATCCTGGGTGGGTATTTCACGGCCCTGCAGAGCGTGGAGATATTTATAGGCGAACCATGCGGGCTTACGGATCGATTCCGGATTCATCAGCCCGAACCCGCCCTGGAAAGAGGCGCTCGGCGGCCCCGGCTCCTCGAAAAGATCGGTATAGGTCCAGTAGCTCATACCCTGAACCACGCCCTTCACCGCCTTGAGCTTGGTAAGAATGTACGGCGCGCTGATATAGGAATCATGGACAAGGTCGCGTGGCGTGTAGCTCGTGCTCCATTCCGTAAAATAGAGTGGCAGGTGCGGAAACTTCGAAGCGGTAATCTGCTCGCGCACCCGCCGCACATCGCCGATGATCGCGTCCGGCGAGGGCGAGAGCTTGGTGTCCCCCTTGCCTTCCTCGTCGAGAAATCCGCCATCGACACCATAAGTGTGGGTCGTGACAAAATCGACAGGGGTCCGGTTCGCCGAAACATGTTCGAGGAATTCTGGAACCCAGGCCGCGCCCGCGGTCGAGGGTCCACCAACGCGCAGTGCCGGATCGACCGCCTTGAGCGCCCGCGCGGTTACGTCGTACAGCTCGAAATAGGCGGGCTTGTCGGCCTTTTCCCAGAAGCCGTCGAGGTTGGGCTCGTTCCAGACCTCGAAGAACCAGTTGTGCACCTCGGCCTTGCCGTAGCGCTTTTCCAGGTGCTGCGCGAAAGCCGTTATGAGATCGCGCCAGGCGTCCAGCCGCGGATGCGAGGTATTGCCCTTCCAGTAGAAGATGCTGCTATCGGACGTCTTGAGCGCCGCAGGGGTGAAGCCCAGCTCGACGAAAGGCTTGATCTTCCGCGCGAGCAGCTTGTCATAAAGCTCGTCGATCTTTGTCCAGTCATAGGTAATATGCCCGTCCTGCTCCTTCACCGTGCCGAGCACGTCGTGGAAGATCGCGTGGAAGCGGATGTAGCGGAAGCCGAGCTCGTCAGAGGCGGTTTTGAGCTGACCCATGCTGTCGTCGCGGATCAGCGTGCCGGGATAATCCGACCCCACCGATAGATCGAAGAACCGATCGACCGGGCCGGTGGCGGTCGCGACATTCACCTCCACCACACGAGCGGGTTCCTTCGCCGCCGGCTGCGCCCATAGCTGAGACGGCAAAATACTCGCAAACGCGGTTGCGAGAATTAACGGCAAACGAGACATCCCCACGACTTTCTCTCCTGGATGCTGACGCAGTGCTTAAACGCACTGACATATTGTCTAAAGCCTTGAACGACCCAAAAAGAAGGCCGGGCGCGTAACGCCCGGCCCAGTGGGAGGCTCGTTAAAACCTGTCCGCATTGCCTGCGCCAATTCGTGCAAAAATTCCGCAGCAAAGGCCGATCGTTTTGTTCATCCAATCAGGCCAACACCAAATGGCTGCCTATCTGGTCGACTTGGCGTTTTCAGCGGAACCATCATGATCCCGAAGCGGATATCGGCGTGCCTCCGCCTTTGCGCTACCGCTTTCGACATGCATCTGTGTGAACTGTCCCCCGCCTTCGAAACAAATCTCCTGACCCGTTAGTAGCATGGCGCGCACATGGCGTGCGCGAATTGTTCCGGGCCGGAAAATGATGCTGCAAAGCGGATAAGACGGCGGCGAGGCGGTCTGACAGGCTGAAAAACGGCGCGAATCGGGGGTGCCTGCCGTGCTCAGCAACCGCCGAGCTGGCCTATCGACTAAAGCGATTGCCCCAACATGGCTTCCACCTCCGCCCTGTAGCTCCGGCTCAGCATCAGGCGTTGCCCCCCCTTCAGCATCACCTCGAACTCGCCGTGGGAGCGGCGTTCGAGAAGCGCAACCGACTTGAGGTTCACGATGCTGGACCGATGAATCCGGACGAACTGGAAGGGGTCGAGCCGGCTGGCCACGGATGCCAGTCCGGCGCGATAGAGGAACTCTTCGTTCCCGCTATGCAGCGTCACATAGACGCCGGCGGCCTCGATCCAGTCGATGTCCTCGGTCATCACGAAACGCGTGGCATCCCTGGTTTTTACCACCATCCATTTCCAGATTTCGCCGGGTTTGGCGCGCTGTGCGGCGAGCCTCAACAATTCAGGACCAAAGGCATTGGCCGCGCCGGAATCGCCGGCGCGAAGCGCGTGCGCCCGCTTCTTCAGCCGCCCGATCGTCTTTTCGTAGCGAGCGTCACCAAATGGCTTGAGCAGATAATCGACCGCGTCAGCCTCGAAAGCCTGTACCGCAAATCTGTCATAGGCAGTGACGAAAGCGGTGGGAGGCATGTTTTCGGCACCGAGCGCACTGACAACGCCAAAGCCGTCCACACCTGGCATCTGAACGTCGAGAAATACGATGTCGGGCAGTTCCTCCTGAATCAACGCAACCGCCGCGACACCATTTTCCGCTTCGAGTATCCGACCCACCTCGGGGTCCCGGGAGAGGAGATCCGAAAGGCGTTTGCGCGCCGGGGCTTCGTCATCGACGATAAGAACGCAAATCTGCTCTGAGATGGATGTCATTCCGTCGCGCTCCCGGCCCTGCTCAAGGGCACGCAAATGGACACCGCGGTCCCTCCGCCTGAACGGGGCCGGATCGTCAGAGCTTCCTCATCCAGGTTCGGATAGAGCGCAACCAGGCGTTCGCGCGTCACCTGGACGCCCAGACCGACCGACGTCTCCATCTGCCAGTTGCCCGGCAAACCCACGCCATCGTCGAGAACCTGGATATGCAGTTGATTGTCTGCACGCTCCGCCAATATTTCGATCACACCGCCCGACAAGCGTCCGTCGATACCGTGGCGTATCGCGTTTTCGACAAGGGGCTGCAGCAGCATCGACGGCACCAGGACCGAGAGCGCCTCGGACTCGATCTCGATCCTGAACTCGATCCTGTCTCCGAAGCGGATATTCTGGATCGCGATATAATGATCCAGCAGCGCCAGTTCCTGCGCCAGCGGTATTTCCGCCCTGTCCTTGCAGTCGAGCGATCGCCGCAGCAGGATGCCCAGATCGCCGATCATGTCCCGAGCCAGCGCCGGATTGGCGCCGACTTCGGAGGAGATCGTATTGAGCGCGTTGAACAGGAAATGAGGCTCGAGCTGCAGACGCAACACGTTGAGGCGAGATTCGATGAGCCTCTTTTCAACGCGCTCGAGCTGGAGGCGGCTGGTCAGGAACCGGTTGTAATATTTGATGGCTTGCACGATCCCGACAAATGCACAATAAATCTGCCAGCTTCCGAGGAAATAATACTGGAAGAATTTATGGTCTATCAACGGATTCCACCACACTTTAGGAAGAGAATAAAGGAGGAATCCTGAAAGATATACGTGAGCGAGACTAACAGGAACACTCACAAAGAGAAACAAGACCGCCAATCGGAGTATATCATGCTCGATGGACGCAAATTTTCGGTCTATCAGGAGAAGTACCGGCGTGAGCAGAGCCCATGCCCACGCATCCATCAACGTCGCAAGCAAATGGGTCCAATCAAGACCGTTCATAATGTCCGGCACGGCCAAGAACACGCCTACTGCGGTCCAGACGACCAACATGATGACCGCCTGCTTAAGTCGCATAAACCGGGGCGGCTTCAGGACGCCGTCGACATGTGGGTCCGCGTACGTCCATTGCTCCGGCGAATCCGCCACGAATACCGTTGGGCTGGAAAGACTCATCAACCCGCTCTGTGAAAGCTGTGCTCCATAACGAGCCAGACTATGCCCATCACGCCTGCGGGCAAGCGATATTGTCAGGCGGCCCGCAAGCCCCCAGCCCGCGGCGCCTTTTGGCAGGAGCGACCATCTTCGGCCCGGATTCATTGCATCTGACGCCTAAACAAGTTCCCGATAGCGAGTCCGATACCGGGCGATGTGCGGCCGCCATCCACGGCGAGTCGCGCCGCTTGCGTCGGTGCGCAGCTCAATGCGCCGAATCTGGCCCGAACGACCGACGCCGCCAAGGCCGCCACGCCCAGCCGCAACGGAAATGTTATGAAACGGACTCAGCGCGGTCGCACCGGACTATCGTTTTGCGAACGGGATTATTCACCCTGATCTGGAGCTATTTAACACCGGATTTCCGAGGCCTTCCACACACATAACCATGGACCTCGGCCGGAATTTGTGGCCTTCCTCATTCATCAGATTTATAGGTGAATTGACAAATCATCAGTGAGGCAACCCGGCCCCTTAGAGGCTAGGAGCTTTTATTTCGGGGTTCAGGCGCCCGTGGCGGCAAGTTCTGGATCCGGATCGGACGGGGGTAGGCTGAGTGGGGAAGAAGGACGAACATTTACCGGAAATATCGAGCACCGAGCCCGGCCGGTTATGCGTCGAGCCTATACATTCGGCCACAATCGCTACGTCCAACCGCTCGCCCCGGATCGGCGTCCGCCATTGACAACGTTGCCAACCCTTGGAGCGGCCGGTTCTCGCAACAGATGTTACGCAACGGACTGTGGGTATGCAGAACGGCTTCTGAATTCGCAAAGCGGAAGATTTTACAAAACATCTCGTCGGCAAGGGACAGCATTGAGCCAGTTCCGAGAGAAACAAGGGTAAGCCTGGGGACTCGTTTATGGCCTTAGGATAATTGTCGGAGTAATATGGACTGTAAAAATACAGGAAATGCTAAGGAAATAGGGGGAAGCTATGGCCGATACGGTCTTCCGTTCGAATCGCAGTCGCGCTGCACCGCAAGGAATGGCGGTCGGCTGCCTAACGGCAGGTACAGAGATACTGGCGCTTACATTCGGCGCAACCGTTGACGATCCGTCGTCGACCCGCTGCTCGCCGCACCACAGCCGGTCAGTGCAAGGTTGATTAATAATTTGCGCTCAAGCTAGTTCACATATAAACAAGCAATGCGCACCTGAAAATTAGGGCACCCTAAAAGGGAGGGGATGGAATGAAGAATTCAGTTCGTACACGCCGCATTCTGACGGCAGGTGTATCTGCAATGGCGCTTTGCGGTGTGGCGGAGCCCGCATTTGCGCAGGCCACCGTTCAGCAGACCGCTGATGCCGCGGCCCAATCGGCGCCCGCGGCGCCTGATACGCAGACCGACAAGAAGTCCGCAGAGAAAGACATTATCGTCACCGGTATCCGCGGCGCCTTGCAGTCGGCGCGAGCCCGCAAGAAGAACGCCGATACGGTGATCGATTCGATCAGCGCGACCGACATCGGCGCATTCCCGGACAAGTCCGTCGCCGAGGCGCTGCAGCGCGTTCCGGGTATCAGCGTCAGCCGATTTGCGATCAACACAGATACGGCGCACTTTACGACCGAGCCTTCGGGTGTCCTGGTTCGTGGCCTTCCGCAGGTGCGTAGCGAGTTCAACGGTCGCGACAGCTTTTCTGCGAGCGGCGGCCGAGCCCTTTCCTGGGGTGACGTCCCGGTCGAGCTGCTGGGCGGCGTCGACGTCTATAAGAATCAGACGGCCGACCTGATCGAGGGCGGCATCGCAGGCTCGGTCAACCTTCGCACGCGCCTTCCGTTCGACTCGCACAAGCAGTTGATCCTGATTGGGCTCAGGGCCAATTACGGCGACATCGGCCACAAGGTGTCCCCCGACGCCAACATCTTCTACAGCAACACCTGGCAGACCGGCATCGGCGAGTTTGGACTCATGGGCGACGTCGCCTACTCGCGAGTCATGTCTGGGTCGGAGGGTCTACAATCCTATCGGGCGGGCATCTTCACCGGCGGGATGATCCCCGGTAGCGCCAACGCCAAGAGCGTGTTCGGCACGGGAAGCGTGGTCATCCCGAGCAGCCTCAGCTACCTGGATGACCGCTTCGACCGCAAGCGGACCGGTATCACCGCCGCCGCACAGTGGCGGAGCAACGACCAAAGGTGGCTGGCGACCGCGCAATATATCCGGTCGGACTACAAGAATTCGATGAACGAGCACGGCATCGGCGTCGGGATGTTCGGATTCCCGGGCAGCCCCGCCGCGACGTTCCGGTTCGCGCCGGGCGATGACAACGCCTATCCGAATCCGGCGCCGGGCACGCCTGATTTCACCTTCGACAGTAACGGCTTCATGGACCGCGGCACGTTCGATACGGTGAACGGCGTCTGGTGGGGCGGCGATGCTCCGACGGCGCTGAACTCCGATGGCCAGGCGATGCTCCACAGCTGCACCAACCATGCTTATAGCTGGGGTACTTATCCCAGTAGCCCGCTGAATAACACGCCGGGATATTGCCCGGCCGGCCTCAATCACAATGCCGACGGCTTCAGTACAAACAGCCGAATTCAGCAAAGCTCGAGCATGACGCAAGAGATGTCGCTGAACCTCAAATGGGACCCATCGAGTGTCCTGCATTTCAATTTCGATGGTCAATATATCGATTCGAACGCGAAATTCTACGACGCTGGGATGAGCTTCCAATCCTATACTAATCCGACGCTGAGTGGGCTCGGCTCGAAGCCGCGGATCGTCGCTCTTAATCCCGGGAGCAACGTTTTCCTGTCGCCCGGCGGGCTTGCGAATCCCGACAATTATACGATCGGCAGCCTCTCCGACCAGAATCAAGACAATAGGGGGCATGAGTGGGCATTCCGTGCCGATGGCCAATGGGATGTGCCGGGCGGCAGCTGGATCGACACGGTCAAGTTTGGCGCCCGCTATTCGGACCGCGAGCAGGTGGCCCAGAGCAGCGCGTATAACTGGAACAATATCGGCAACACCTGGACCCGCGGCTGTCAATATATTTACTATAATCTGGACAAGGGTCCGGGCACGTGCACGGACGGCGGAAATACCACCACGTTCAATGGTTACCCCAAGGGTTTCTATGACGTCGAGAAGTTCGGTGAGTCTTATTTCGGAGGATCGCTCGGCAGCTTCCCGTTCGTGCCGTTCGACTTCCTGAATTCGCATGGCCTTGACCAGTTCGCCCAGGAAAAGCTGGGTACGGTCAAGGACGCGAATGGAAATATCGTCGGCAGTATCGGGAGCGGCTTCGAGCCCATCTGCCAACGTAAGGGCCAGCCGGGGATGAACGGGGGCTCGCATATCGTTATCCCGGGCAGCTGCTTCGCGCCGGACGAAATCTCGAACATCTCGGAGATAACCAAGGCCGCCTATTTGGAAGCGAAGTTCGGGGGCAATGACAATATGCACCTCGGCAGCGTCAAGGTGAGCGGTAATTTCGGCGTGCGCTTCGTGGCGACGACGGACAAGAGCAAGGGCTTCCTCCTCTTCCCGTCGGTTTTTGCCTCGCAGAATCCGTCGACGGTCTGCCCGCCAGTCGCGCTCGTGCCCGGTGGCCTGACCGGCACCGGCGTGGGATCAGGGCAGGCCGGCCAGGTGGCCTTCCCGGCAATCTGCTACCTCACCGGCGACGATGTAAAATTCGCCCAGGGCGCAGGTGCGGCTGTTCCCCAGCAGTCGAGCACGAACCATTACAATTGGCTGCCGAGCTTCAACCTGCGCTTCGATTTTTCGCCGAAGTGGCTGCTTCGTCTCGCAGCCTCCAAGGCAATGTCGCGGCCGGACATCGGACTTCTGAAGAATTACGTGTCGATCAGCCAGGTTCTGCCCGGCAACAATCCGTCCGATCCAGGCTGGATTAAGGACGCCCAGGGCAACATCGTCGGTGTGGCACCGAAATATCAGGCGACCGCGACCAACCCGTATCTGAAGTCGGCGACCGCCTGGCAGTTCGATGTGTCACTCGAGCATTATTTCGGGACTAGCGGCATGTTCAGTGCCGATATCTTCTACAAAACGTTCCAGAACTATATCCAGTCTGGCCTCTTCCCGGCTAACTTCACTAACAACGGCGTGACGAGGACGGTGCAGGTCAGCGGCCCGGCCAATGGCGCGGGTGCGAAGATCTACGGCGCCGAGGTCGCGTACAACCGTTCCCTCGACTTCCTTCCGAAGCCCTTCGATGGCCTCGGCATGCAGACGAACTTCACCTATCTAGTGAACAAGGGTGTTCCGAACTCGAATCTCACCACGTTCTTCCCGATTGCCGGAGGAGTGTCCGTTCCTGCCCTCAATCCGGGATCGCTTGAGGGCCTGTCCAAATATTCGTTCAACGTGGTCGCTTATTATGAGAAAGCGAACGTCCCGGTCTCGGCCCGACTCGCCTATAACTGGCGATCCAAATATCTGATCACGGCTTCGGACTGCTGCGTCGGGCTTCCCGTTTGGTCGGCCCCGACGGGCTACCTCGACGGGTCGATCAGGTACAACATCAACAGTCATATCGAGATGAGCCTGGAGGGCAGCAACCTGCTCAATACAGAGACGAAGACCCTGCAGCAGCTGACGGATAACACCAGCCCAGAGAAAAGGGCGATCCTGGTGCCCAACTCCTGGTTCCGGCAGGATCGCCGGTTCACGCTCGGTATCCGCTGGAAGTTGGGAGGCTGAACAACACGCCGCGAAGAAGAAGGGGCGTCGCCGTTGCTCGGCGGCGCCCCTTCCTTATAAGCGTGGGCTTGACCACGCGCGTGTGGGCATAAGCGTGGGCCTGACCACGCGCGTATCCGGCCGAACCGGCCGTGTAGACGGAGCTTGAAGCGTGAGCGAACCGCTTGACATCGTAATCCTCGGCGGCGGCACCGCCGGATGGATGGCGGCAACCGCGCTCGCATCCCTTATTCCGCCTACTCGCTGCCGGGTGCGGCTTGTGGAATCGGAGGAAATCGGGATCGTCGGCGTCGGCGAAGCGACGTTTCCCGAAATCAGAAACTTCAACCACGCGATCGGCATCGACGAGGCCGAGATGATGCGCGCCACCAAAGCGGCATTCAAGCTCGGCATCCAGTTCGTCGACTGGGGTTTCAAGGGTTCGAATTATATCCATCCGTTCGGTGTCCACGGCCCGGTGGGCATGGACCACATCTTCCACCATCGGTGGTTGCGCGCCCGCAACCTGGGCCTGAAGTCAGAACTCCAGGATTATTCCTTCGCTGCGCAGGCAGCACGGGATTGCCGCTTCGAACTGCCCGAGACGCGCAGCACGGCGCTCGATTGCGCTTACACCTACGCCTATCATTTCGACGCCGGCCTCTATGCCGTCTATCTGCGCGGCCTTGCCGAGCGACGCGGTGTGGTGCGAACGGAGGGCAAGGTTCAGGATGTGGTCCGGGATCCCGAAACGGGAAACATCCGGTCGCTCCTGCTCGAATCCGGCGAGACGATTTCCGGCGACCTGTTCATCGACTGCTCGGGCTTCAGGTCGCTCCTGCTCGGCAAGGCGCTCGGCGTCGGATGGGAAGATTGGTCGAAATGGCTTCCCTGCGACCGCGCCTTTGCCGTGCCGAGCGAGCCCGACGAGCTTTCGCCCTATACACGCTCGACCGCGATGGAGGCCGGTTGGCGCTGGCGCATCCCGCTGCAGCACCGCACCGGCAATGGCTACGTCTTTTCGACGGGCTTCATCGACGAGGATGAGGCCGCCGCCTCGTTGATGCGGAGCCTGGAGACCAGGGCACTCGCCGAACCGCGCATGCTGAAGTTCCAGGCCGGGCGGCGTCTGGTCAATTGGGAGAAGAATTGCGTCGCGGTCGGGCTGGCGGGCGGGTTTCTCGAGCCACTCGAATCGACCAGTATCTATCTTATCCAGGTCGCGATCATGCAGCTCGTCCCGTTGCTGCCCGGCAAGATCGTCGATCCGCGGCTGCGCGACGAGTTCAATCGGCTGATCGACCTGCAATATGAACGGATTCGCGATTTCCTGATCCTGCACTATAAGCTCAATACTCGGGAGGATGCCGAGATCTGGCGTTACGCCGCCGCGATGGACGTACCGGAGAGCCTGACCCGCAAGATCGAGCTGTTCCGCCATTCCGCCATCATCGAGCGCTACCGGGACGGATTGTTCCCGCCGACCAGCTGGCTGAGCGTGTTCATCGGGCAAGGTCTGATTCCGGAAAGCTACAGCCCGCTCGCGGATACAATGCCGGGTGAGAGTCTGATCTCCCATCTCGACGCATTTCATGCCGACCTTCTGGATCGGGTTGAGGAAATGCGGCGACACAACCGCTTCATCGATCTTTATTGTGGCGCGGAACGGTCGACCGCGCCTACGGCTACGGAAATGCGGCTGTGACTCGTCGCATCCAGCAGGTGGTGGTCGTGGGCGCCGACGCGCCGGCGTGGATGGCCGCCGCTGCGCTTCTACGTTCCGTCAGTGGCGCCGGAATCCGGGTTCGCGTGGTCGAGTTGCCGACGTTGCTTCAGCCCGTCGACGCTTATTCCGCCCTTCCCGAATTGGCGGGATTTCATCACCGGATCGGGCTCGACGAGGATCTGCTCTTCAGCCTGTGCAAGGCGGTGCCGGTCGCCGGCCGGCGTTTTTCCAACTGGTCCGGCGCGGCGCCGCCCTTCATCCACGGCTATGACCGGGCCCCGCCGCCCGCCGCGGGCCTTGGCTTTACCCAATTGTGGATCAAGGGCCGGCAAAACGGGCTGCGGACCGACTTTGAGAATTTCTCGCTCGCATCGGTCGCGGCCAAAGCAGGCCGCGTTCCTGCGGCGCCAAAGGATGCGGAATTGCACGCCGCGTTCGGCTACAATCTGGACGCTAGGGCTTATTCTGCCCTGCTGAGGCATGGCACGATGCGCGGCGGCGTGGACTCGAAGGCGGGCACGATCGCCGATGTGGAGATCGAAGGCGATCGGATCGTCTCCGTCATTCTCGATGACGGCGAGCGGGTGGAGGCGGACCTGTTCGTCGATGCATCGGGGCCGCGCGCCGCCCTGATCGGGCGGATGCCTGGTGCGGATGTCGAGTCCTGGCGCGAATGGCTGCCCTGCGATCGCATGCTGGTCGCATCCGCCAAGGCGCTCAAGCCGCTCCCCGCCTTCAGCCAGATCTCGGCTTTCCGCCATGGCTGGATCGGCCTCTTTCCGCTTCAGGACAGGACGGCGGTGGTCGCCGTCTATGACGGCCGCGAGACATCCGACCAGGCGTTGCTTGAGGATCTTCCGGCACTTGCCGAAATGCCGATCGGCGGCGATGCAATCGTGTCCGATCTGAGCCAGGGCGTTCGTCGGCGCGCATGGGTTGGCAATTGCGTCGCAATCGGCGAATCCGCCTTTTCGCTGGAACCGCTCGACGGCGCGCAACTGCACATCGTTCATTATTGCATTTCGCAACTGATGACGCTCTTCCCGGTCGAAGCCGGCGCCTTTCCCGAAGCCCCACTGTACGATCGCATCATTCGCCGATTGGCGTTCAATCTCCGCGACTTCCAGCTCGCGCATTACAAACTCAATCGCCGTTTCGACATGCCGTTCTGGGATGGGTGCCGCGACGCGCCCGTCCCTGAAACCCTGCAGCGCAAGCTCGACGTCTTCACGGCGCGAGGCCGCGTTCCGCTCAACGATGACGAGACCTTCCAGGAGCAGGATTGGGAAAGCCTGTTCATCGGCCACGGCCTCATGCCGCAAAGCTATGACCCGCGGGTCGACGCCATTCCCGAGCAGGAGCATATCGCGCAGGTGCAAGCGCGATTGAACGACATTGTCGGCCTTGTCGAAGCCATGCCTCCGGTTGACGCTTTCATCGCCGGTGCTGACGACCAGAGAGGAACGGAGATGACGGCACTTGGCTGAGGATTTCCGCCAGCACATGATCCGAACTCTTACCGAGGGCGTGGGTACAAAATGATGCAGCAGGTGAAGGATATTGTCGTCGTCGGTGGTGGCACGGCGGGGTGGATGGCGGCGGCGGCGCTCGCCAAGGTGCTGGGTACCCAGGCCCACACAATCACTTTGGTCGAGTCCGAGGAAATCGGTACGGTCGGCGTGGGCGAAGCGACGATCCCGCCGATCATGCAATATAATAAGCTGCTTGGTATCGACGAGGACGAGTTCGTCCGCGAGACGAACGCGACCTTCAAGCTCGGCATCGAGTTTATCGACTGGCGCAAGCGGGGCAGCACCTACTTTCACCCGTTCGGCGTGTTCGGTGCCAATATCAAGGGCGGCGTCGGCTTCATGAATTACTGGCTACGATGGGTGCAGTCCGGTGGCGATCCGGATTATACGCATTTCATCGCGGAAGGTGTGGCGGCCGGCGAGGGGCGGTTCGCGCGCGTTCCGGCCTCTTCCGATGGACAATTGCCGCGTCTCAATTATGCCTATCAGTTCGATGCAGCCACTTATGCGGCTTATTTGCGTCGCTACGCCGAACGTCGTGGCGCTATCCGCCATGAGGGTAAGGTGGTCGACGTCGAGCAGAATTCCGAGACCGGTTATATCGAAGCGATCAAGTTGGCGGACGGCAGGCGTGTGTCCGGTGACTTCTTCATCGATTGTTCCGGCTTTCGCGGATTGCTGATCGAAGGTGTGTTCAAGGCCGGCTTCGACGATTGGAGTCACTGGCTTCCCAACAATCGCGCCGTCGCCGTTCCATGCGAACGCATCGAGGATCCGACGCCCTTCACCCGCTCGACCGCGCGCGAGGCTGGCTGGCAATGGCGCATTCCGCTGCAGCACCGCACCGGCAATGGCTATGTCTTCTGCGATTCCTATCTTTCCGAAGACGAGGCGTCGCGATTGCTGCTCGAACGGCTCGACGGGAAGCCGTTGGCCGATCCGAAAATCCTGCGCTTCACCGCCGGCAAGCGTCGGCTGGGCTGGGTCAAGAATTGTCTCGCGGTGGGCCTCTCATCCGGCTTTCTCGAGCCGCTCGAATCGACCAGCATCCACCTGATTCAGATTGCGATCATGAAGCTGTTCGAATTCTTCCCGCAGCGGGATGTTAACCCGGTTCTGATCGACCTGTATAATCGAGAAATGGACGTTCTTTACGACCATGTCCGCGACTTCATCATCGCCCATTACAAGGTGACGGACCGGGATGACACGCCATATTGGCGATATTGTCGGAGCATGACCGTTCCGGATTCGCTCGCGGCGAAGTTGGAACTGTTCAGCGACCGCGGTGAGACACGCTGGATGCCGAGCGATTTGTTCGGCGAAACCAGCTGGTTCGCGGTGCTCTACGGTCAGGGCCTGATACCGCGATCCTATCATCCGGTCGCCAACGCGCTTTCGGAGGACGAACTGAAGCTGGCGGTGGCGGGAATCCGGACCGCGATCCGACGCCGCGTGGACGCGCTTCCGTCACATGCCGACTTCATCGAAGGCTGCTGCGCCGCGAGGCCCGCCGCGACGGCAGCATGATCGATCCGGTCCGCACCTGCGCCGCGCTGTCCGCGCCTACCGTCGATTCCGTTCGCTGCAATCGGGCCTAGGACGTGCGGCCCCAGATCCATCGTGCCGGAATCGAGAAGACGCCGATCATCGTGGTCGACGACATCGTCGATAATCCCGACGCGCTCGTCGACTATGCCGCCTCGCTGGCGCCGTTTCCCCCTATCGAAGGTAATCACTACCCCGGCCTGCGGCTGCCATTGCCGAGCGAGCCGATCGTGGGCGACTATCTGAACGCCGTTTGCCGCACGCTCGCTGGTCTCATGGGGAGTGCCTACGGGATCCGCAATTTCGCGGTGCACAGCGCGTCCTTTTCGATCGTCACCATGCGACCGTTGGAGCTGGGGCCTCAGCAGTCGATTCCCCATTTCGACTCGGCGAGCCCGTTATTCTTCGCCGTACTGCATTATCTTTCGCATCACGAAAACAGCGCGACCGCCTTCTTCCGCCATGTGCGGACGGGTTTCGAAACCCTGACGCCGCAACGGGCCGGCCCTTTCGGCAAGGCCCGCGACAAGGACAAGGAGGTCTACGGCCCCGCGACAGGATATGTTCGTGGTTCGACGAACGGCTTCGAAGAAATTGGCCGCGTCGAAGCGCGTTATAATCGCCTCGCCGTCTATCCCGGCAACCTGTTACATTCGGGCATCTTGCCCGACGATTATGATTTCAGCCCCGATCCCCGGCGGGGGCGGCTCACTGCCAACATCTTCCTGGCTGGAGAGAGATAATCGTGTCAGGCGCCGACGGCATGATCAACCTGATCGATCCGCTAAGAAGTCGACCATTAGGAGCCGATTGGGGTGGTGAAACGGGCGTGACGCATGGCGAAGCGGCACGAGCCATCGCGCATGACTCGACTCCCACCCCGGAGCGGGCAGGATAATTGGCAAACCGAAGTTGAATCGGTGACACGCCAAAATGGACGATTTACTGATAATTATGAAATTCTTGCGTCAACAAGGCAAACGTTTAGCCGGACACAAGTGAGTGCGTCCCCCGATTCCACGGACGGCATGAGTTGGTCATTAGCCGACCCGTGTGGGCTTTACCGAGCAAGGCGCGGCCCGCGAGGCGCCAGAGCGTGCTGCGAACAGGTGTAATCCGGTTATTCGGAAACAAGCACGCGACCATAAAGGAATCTAGAGCGGGCTGCGTTTCCATCGAAACACAGCCCGCTCTAGGGTCATTCAGGGGGCGCGGCGGCTAGTTTGACTTCGACTGCGACGCCGGCGCCTGGGCATTCGCCTGCGCCACCAGCTGATTGAAATTCTGAGCGGTGATACTCAGCATCAGGCCCTTGTCATCCTTGCCGAACGCGCTCAGCGGCACGCCGATCTTGGCCTGGCCGGTGTCGACCACAACCGAGTCTGGATCGGCGACCTCGTTAGCGCCGAGCGTCGCAACCGCCCCGACTGACACGCCCTTGACGTCGCGAATGGGTGCACCGGCCACGACGTCGGACGCGGTCGCCGGAACAGCGGAATGACGCTTCGATCCGCGCTTCGAGTCCGCCCGGTCCATGTTGGTCACCGCGACGCCCCGGCCGGCAATAGTGTTGTAATCATTGTCAAATTCGCGGTGGCTAGCCGCAACGTCCTGGGATCGGGGCCCACTCCCTACGTTCCCCGTTGGCGCTACAGTCTGTCCATTTGCCGCACCTGCGCCGGCGAAAGCCGCTCCCGCCGCGACAATCAACATCATCATTCGCATAATCTGACCTCCAGGATACTGCTAACACTAACAAAATCGGCTCATCGGCGAAAGCCCGTATATCCTACGCGAACCGGCTTATCTCATTTAGCACTAGCCTTCACCCCCGCTCGGCCGACCTACTGCTCGCGTCTTTTCGCGATACTGAGCGCCACGTTGGTAGCAGCCGAACGGCGAGTAGACCTTAGTGAACAGATGCTGCGCTTGGTCGCGGGGAGCGCGCCTAATCTGCGCTCGCCATCGTCCAAGATGCGGCCGCTGCTTTGGGTCTCCGGCTCGATGATTGTTGTCTCTTCGCTCATCATCTTCGCCATGCTAGCGCGCTGTTGGCGGCGGCTCTCCTTCGCGCCCTTTTTGGACGGGAACATCACGTGTCAGTTGAATGCGTCCGCGTCGGTACCGAGAAAACGCCCATCGTCGTGATCGACGACGTTTTCGACGACCCATGCGGCCTGGTCGATTATGCGGCCTCGCTCGCGCCCTATCCCTCGCCCACAGGCAATTTCTATCCCGGCTTGCGACGGATGGTGGCGCCGAACGAGGCGAATGCCGTTATGACCTCCTATGTGCCGAGCATCTGCCGAACCCTCTCCAACTTGATGGGAAGCGCCTACGGCGTCCGGAATTTCGCGGTGCACAGCGTGGCGTTTTCGATCGTCACCACACCACCTTCCGACCTGCGCCCGGTGCAGACACTCCCCCATATCGATGGGGCCGACCCGAAGTTCTTCGCTGCGCTGCATTATCTTTCGCATCATGAAAACAGTGGCACTGCCTTCTTCCGTCATGTGCGAACCGGCTTCGAAACCATAACCCCTGACCGGGTCGACGCCTTCGATTCTGCACGCGAGAAGGACAAGGCGACGTACGGCATACCACGCGGTTATGTTCGTGGGTCGACGCACGGCTTCGAAGAGATTGGTCGCGTTGAATCACGCTTCAATCGCTTCGTCGTGTATCCCAGCAATCTTTTCCATTCGGGCATTCTGCCCGCCGATTATGATTTCGATCCCGACCCTCGCCGCGGTAGGCTCACCGGCAACATCTTCCTGAACGGAGACATTTCTGAACAGAGAGATGTGACACGGTCTTAAAGGGCAAACACGCCCGATCGCGACTGATTCCGGTTGACGGATATGGCGGCTTAAGTCGATCGCCGCCGTCACGACCACCCCTCTTGGGACTCCCCAAAATGCACGCTCAAATCGCAAGCTTTGCGAGGCCGAACAGCGCTTTCTCGCGGAATCGACTACTTCAATCGACATCAAGGCAGATCGCTATTGTTCGCGGCCGCCTAAGAGAGACGATGAGGATCGGTGTTTGGCCGCGATCATTCGCTCGATATATTCGCTCGCCAGCGGGAGCTTGAGCGCCGTCTGCTCATAGCCGCTGCGCTGTTCGGCGATTGCCCGCAAGACATCGGCCTCGGGCAGCGCATCCGCGAGCGGATCGACATTTGCCGGGATCACATCCTGCCCGAGCATGACCGCCACCCAGCTCGGAACGTCGAACAGCTCATCATTGTAGCGGAACACACGGCCGTGCTCGCGGAACAACTCGAACTTGTGCTTCAGCGTGTCGGGCAGGTCCATCGTCCGCACATGATCCCAGAACGCGCCCGCCCGCCGCGTCGCATGATAGTGCAGGATAATGAAATCGCGCACCGGCTCATAACTATTGACCATCGCGCGGTTGAACTCGTCGCGCTCCACGGGGCTGATCCCGCGCCCCGGAAACAGGCCAAGCAGCCTCTGTATGGCGTGCTGGATCAGATGGATGCTGGTCGATTCGAGCGGCTCGAGGAAGCCGGCCGAAAGGCCGATCGCGATGACATTCTTTTCCCAGGATCTGGACCGTCTCCCGGCCTTGAACGTGAGCAGCCGCGGCTCGGCGATGGGCTTTGAATCCAGTGTCTCGAACAGGATGCGCCCGGCCTCGTCATCGGACATGTGAGCGCTGGAATAGACGTGACCATTGCCCGTCCGGTGCTGGAGCGGGATGCGCCACTGCCAGCCAGCCGGATGCGCGGTCGAACGCGTGAAGGGCAGAAGTGGGCCGTCGCGCTCGGACGGAACGGCGAGCGCGCGGTCGCACGGGAGCCAGTGGCTCCAATCCTCGAACTTCACACCGAGCTTGTCGCCGAGCAGCAGGCTGCGAAAGCCCGAGCAGTCGATGAACAGGTCGCCGCGCACCCGGCGGTCGTCATCGAGCTTGAGCGCGGTGACGTATCCCGTTTCGCCGTCCTGCTCGACGTCGACGATGCGACCTTCGATCCGTTCCGCGCCGAGCTTTTCGGCATGGCGTCGGAGGAACTGCCCATAAGCCGCGGCGTCGAAATGAAAGGCGTAGGCAAGCTGCGAAAGCGGCTCATTCGGATCCCTGGCCGAATGGGCAAAGCGATGTTTCGCGGCTGCGACTGCGGACATCGAATAATCAGCGAGCGGCCCGACGGAAGGACGATCGCGGTACTTCAGCCAGATCTGGTGAAAGGAAAGGCCGTTCAAGGGCCGCCCGATCTCGCCGAACTGATGGAAGTAGCGCTGGCCCTTTTCGGTCCAGTCGACAAACTCGATGCCGAGCTTGTACGTCGCATTGGTCGCGCGGAGATATTCGGCCTCGTCGAGGCCGAGCTGATGGTTGAATTCGAGGATCGGCGGGATCGTGCCTTCGCCGACGCCGACGATACCGATCGCCTCGGATTCGACCAGCACGATCCGCCGGCCATTGCCGCCGACGAAGCGCGCAAGCGCTGCGGCGACCATCCAGCCCGCTGTCCCGCCCCCTACGATCACGATGCGCCGGATTGGCGCGCCATCGCTCATGTGCTCAGCCATAGGTGAGACCCGTCGAACCCTTCTGATCCGGCCGCCCGAATCCACTCCCATCGATCATCGCCTGGATCAGCGATCCATCGCATGCGTCATCCCCTAAGGGGATGCCAAGAGTCCATAGAAACTAGTTGGTTTGGGGGGCCGCCGCCGGTTTGGTTGCCTGCACCTGCGCCACGAGCTGGTTGAATTTCTCAGCGGAGATGCTCAGTAACAAGCCCTTGTCGTCCTTGCCAAACGCGATCAGCGGTACGCCGATCTTGACTTGGCCAGTGTCGATTACGGCCTGATCGGGTTGGGAAACGGTCTCGTCTGCGCCGAGGGTCGCAATCGTCCCAAGGGGGACGCCCTTGACGTCGCGGACCTGCGCGCCTGCCTTGATGTCCGCCGCGGTGGCGGGGCTGGCCGATACACGTTTTTTCGACCTGGCGTTTTCCCGATCCTTGTCGGTGATCTTCGCACCACGGCCGGCCAGCTGATTATAGGTAGCGTCATTTTCGCGGTTGGCAGACACAACGTCCCGGGAATCGACCGTTCCGGCCGCCGGCGCTGCTGGCGCGTGGCTACTGACCTGCGCATGTGCCACAACTGCCGGTGCGAGAACCACTCCCGCGGCGACCCAAAACAAAGTCGTCTTTCGCATAGTCAGGACATCCTT
>Ga0068858_100000257_pt1 | contig 56818 bp, 57 predicted proteins | sample KBSSwiS12_FD_66589 | JGI IMG/M metagenome (GOLD analysis project Ga0068858, IMG submission 66589) | Switchgrass rhizosphere microbial communities from Kellogg Biological Station, Michigan, USA - KBS Switchgrass S1-2 | ecosystem: Host-associated > Plants > Roots > Rhizosphere > Soil ...
CCGCGGATGCAATCCTTGCGCACGATCGCCGAGCGATGGACACGCACAAAGCGGCTGGGGTCGAGCCTCTTCTCAATCGCGGACATCGTCTGCCGAAGCAGATATGCGCGGGTCGCGGAATAAATGCGGACATAATCGCCGTACGCTTCGATGCGGCTGATGGAATTGAATGCCAGACGCAACATCGCCTTTCGATCGGGCACCCAGAGCTCCTCGACCCGACAGGATGTCCCGGTGACGTCGATGCCCGCTCTCGCAATGGCCGTCCGAACTCGCTCGATCGGCCTGCTGCGCGGTTTACAGAAGGCCAACCCATCTGTCCGCTTCGTTTATCGCTTCCCGGGAGGAAGCTGTGGGGTGCCGGTGCGGTTGGGACACTGGTGGCTGCAAACCGTCCCGCAGACGCATAGCCTCACCGTGCTCGATATCTCGAACCCCGAGCAACCACGTGAGGTGAGTCGCATGGTACTGCCAGACCAGCAGCCAAACTGGATCGCCGCTGACCCCTCCGGTACGCGGATTGTTTTAGATTCCGGTGAGAACGCGCCGATCGTCGCATCTTTATGATCGACTTCAATCCGCAGACGGGCGCAGTAACTCTGGACAAAAGCTTCCGCGATGTTGGGAGCCAGCAACCAGGCGTCAGCACGAACGGGAAGGTGTGGCCGAACGAAGGATTTCTGCGGGATGCTCACTGCCACGGTATGGTTTTCTCCCGATAGGGTTCGCGTATTGCAAGGAGAAGGCGCACTGCGGTTCACGGCGCCGCGGTTGCTGAAACCCTGCTCTGGCGGGCTTCCGCATTATGTGCCCAGCATGTCAGTCATGCGCGCTTCTCCACTTTTTAACGATTTTCTACCATCACCCATAATGGATTTCATCTTTACGGGCTGTGACCGGGCGGCCGTGAGGTCTGCCCGATGTGGCCGGGTGAGCCCATTACTGCGCACTGGCCGATCGGAGACCCGCCAATCCCAAAGCCCACAGAGCTGAGCATGGAACGCATTTAAGGAAGCCTTTGTCTCACTTGATAACCGCATAAAGATTTTTACCAGCCTGCCCATCCCGGCGCTCGATCGGTTGGCGTTGAAGGATCGGCTCGACCGGATCCGGCAGATGTAGCCGAAGAAGGCATGGAACCTTCCGCAGCAGACGACACAATGAATGCAGGTCAATGCTGGCACGTGCCAGTGCCATGCCAGAAATCCGTATTCGCGCCAGCAATGCAGAACTCGCGGAGATTTATTAACCGATCCGCTTCAAGGGTCCTGCCCCAAAGCCGCCCGAACTTCCCACCGCCGCGTGGATCAATCCGCCAAAAAAAGGACCCGAACCCGACCCCTTCACACCCGGTTGCTCTCTAATCTCGTGACAACAGGTGTCTCGATGTCATTGACACGTTCCGGAACGCGAACCGAAGCAATGATTCGCATCTGCGCCGGCTGACTTGACTCACGCTACTGGTGCCGGACCTGTGAACCCAAGCTCGGTAACAGCCGTTGGTTCGGAAACTATAGCTCGCGCGAGAAGCTGGCCTCGTACGTATATTCCGAAGGGCACCCGCGAGGCTGCCGTTATCATGGAGAACCAACGCGCGGCTGGTTGAACACTATCCGTAATTTCCGCAGTGGCCTAAGCGTTTTCGCGACTCGGTTTACCGGAAAAACCATCCTAGGCTACGTGGGAGGCTGCTCGCCCGATAGCGGCATCATGAGGAGCATGACAGGTGAGCAGAGCGCGTCCGCTTCATGCAAACGACGGAGATCCCGGCAAGAATCGTAAGCACATTGCTTGGGTTTTGCTCTACGTCATTGTCGCCATACTCTCGATTGCCGCGATCTTCTTTGTGGGCTTGCGGGTCAATGGCGTTCCGGCTGAGCGCGTAGATATAGTCCCGTACAGCGAGCTCGAACAGGCGTTGGTGGCCGGGAGAGTGGAACACGTAGTCGTATCCGACCGGGAGATACGCGCCCATTTGAAGGTGCCCGATAGCAAGGGAGTACAAGTACTGGCGGCCAATCGGGTTGAGCCAGATCTCGCAGAGCGGCTGTCACGATTCAACGTCCCCTACACCCGCGAGTACGGCAGCAGCGGGCTGTCTCAGTTGCTTGGGTGGGTCGTGCCCGGTTTGATGTTTGTGGGTCTGTGGTATTTCATGATCCGCGGCTCTGCGGGCGGGAAGTCTGGAATGGGTCTGCTTTCCGTTGGTAACAGCCACGCGAAGGTCTCGACGGAAAAGAGCACGGGAGTCACTTTCGCGGACGTCGCCGGCGTGGATGAAGCCAAGGAGGAGCTGCAGGAGGTTGTTGATTTCCTGAAGAATCCGGGGCGCTACGGCAGACTCGGGGCCCGAATTCCGAAGGGAGTGTTGCTCGTGGGTCCCCCCGGGACGGGCAAGACGTTGCTTGCGAGGGCGCTTGCCGGTGAGGCTGGAGTAACGTTTTTGTCGACCAACGGGGCGGAGTTCGTGGAGATGTTCGTCGGCGTTGGTGCCGCTCGGGTTCGGGAGCTCTTTGAGCACGCACGCCTGAGTGCTCCTGCCATCATTTTTGTCGACGAACTGGACGCTCTGGGCCGCGCGCGCGGTGCTTACGGACTCGGTGGCCATGATGAAAAGGAGCAGACGCTGAATCAGCTCCTAGCGGAGATGGACGGCTTTGATCCGTCCGTAGGAGTGATCATTCTGGCGGCGACCAATCGCCCGGAAATTCTAGATCCCGCCCTGTTGCGCGCCGGCCGCTTCGATCGCCAAGTGCTGGTCGACCGTCCAGATCTAAAAGGCCGCTTGGATGTTCTCAACGTACACGCCCGCAAGGTTAAGTTGTCATCCGATGTGGATTTGAAGAAGTTGGCCGCGATGACGCCGGGTTTCGCCGGCGCGGATCTGGCAAATCTCATCAATGAGGCGGCGCTGCTGGCGACCCGGCGGGGTGGTGACGCGGTCACTTTCGCGGACCTGACCGCCGCGATTGAGCGCATCATTGCTGGACTGGAAAAGAAGACTCGCGTTCTGAATCCCCGCGAGCGCGAGACCGTCGCATACCACGAAATGGGACACGCACTGGTTGCGATGTCGCTCCCCGGAACCGATCCGGTGCAGAAGGTGTCCATCATCCCCCGCGGAATCAGCGCCCTCGGATACACGATCCAACGGCCGACCGAGGATCGCTTCCTGATGGGAAGGGATGAAATGGAAAGTCGCATGGCAGCATTGTTGGGGGGAAGGGCCGCGGAGTTACTGATCTTCGGAATACCCTCGACAGGCGCAGCCGACGATCTGGCGAAAGCAACGGACATTGCCCGGGCGCTGGTCACTCGCTACGGAATGAATGAAAAGCTGGGGTTGGTCGCCTATGAAGCAGAAAGGCGCATGTTCCTGCCCGGTACGCCCGAGCTTGGCAGTCAGCGTGGCTATAGCGAAGAGACGGCGCGTGAGATCGACTGCGCCGTTCGGGACTTGGTGCATGCGGCCTTTGACACTGCAACCGAAGTCTTGACGCGCGAGCGCAGCGTGCTCGAACGGGGAGCGCACGCGCTGTTGGAAACAGAGAGCCTCGGAGAAGTTGAGCTCACGAGGCTGGGGCAGGAGATGTCCTCAAGGAGGGGCGCCGTCGTGCGCAAGTCGGCGTAGTCCATTGGTTTCTGCGTGGACCGGGGGCCAAACTCGGCCACGAAGATGGCATCTCAGGCGGCGAGCAACGTTTCGATCAACGTTAACAACTCATCGGCCTTGACCGGCTTGCTCGCGACCTGCAGACGAGCATCTCGAGGAAGTTCCTTGATCGCTGATGAGGTGTCGCCAGTCATCAGGATGGCCCGCAAGCCGCTATCCAGGACTTCGCGTACCGCTGCAATTACCTGGGTACCAGTCTCGCCGTCGCCCAGGTGATAGTCGGTGACCAGGATGTCGATTCCCTCTCCGTCATGAGCCGCTCGCAGCGCCTCTGCGAGCGTGGCAACCGCCGTCACGCGATACCCTTCCACCTTCAGAAGCATGCGCGTCGCATCCCGTACGGGAGCATCATCTTCCACCAGCAGGACGCGGGGTCGACCGCTCTGCAGTTTACGGGAGGTCGACGTTACGGTATCGCAGCGTGCCGCTGCGATCTGCTGCTTGCTCGCGGGCACTGAAAGGGAGAAGGCGGACCCCTTGCCCAGCTCAGAGTGCACATCGAGCTTGAGATTGAGCAGTTTCACGACACGTTGCACGATACTCAACCCGAGGCCATATCCATCACGCGAGCTGTTGGTCGGGACGCCGACCTGATAGAACTCATCGTAGATATAGGCGATCTGGTCGGCGGAAATACCGATCCCGGTATCGATGACTTCGATGCGCACGAGCGAAGTTTCATGCAGACAACGCAGCCGAACCCAGCCTTGCCGCGTGTACTTGATCGCGTTCGAGACAAGGTTTCTGAGAATCTGCTCCACCAGCGATGGATCGCTGTGCACACAGTCCGTAGACTCTTCGATCTGCAGCGTCAGACCCTTGGCTGCGGCGGAATTGGCGAATTCGTGGCGCAGCTCCTCGAATATACTGGCAACGGTGAAATCGGTCGGCTCGGGTTTGATTGCCCCGGACTCGAGCTTGCTGATATCGAGCAGGGCGTTCAGCAATTTCGACATTGCACCGATCGCCTGCTCCTGCTGGGAAATCGCTTCGGCGGCGTCAGGATCGTTCACGAGCCGGCGCAGCGTGCCATTGAGCAATGCGAGCGATTGCAACGGTTGGCGCAGGTCATGGCTCGCCGTGGCCAGGAAGCGACTCTTGCCCTGGTTGGCGCGATCGGCGCTCTCGCGAGCCATCTTCAGCTCCGCCTCGACGCGCTTGCGATCGGTGACGTCGCGAATGGCTGCTGCAACGAGGAGGCGGTCACCATCCCGAATGGGACTCAAACTGATCTCGACCGGAAACTCCGTGCCGTCACGTCGCCGTCCAAACAGCTCCAACCCCAATCCCATGGGGCGTACTCGTACGGTATTCGTGTAGCGCTCTCGGTGCCCGACGTGACGGATCCGAAAGCGCTCCGGCATGAGGTACTCGATGGGCTGCCCGACAAGTTCATCATGCGAGTAGCCGAAGAGCGCGGAGACTTGCTGGTTTACGAAACAGATCAACCCCCCGTCATCGATGATGATCATTGCATCCGGCGCGGCTTCGAGCGCGCTGCGGGCAAGATCGGGGGGAGCTAACAGCATGAGCGGCACCTACTACACAATCCCTGAATCGTGCGGTCTCGTACGTGGGTTCCAAGCTCACAGTTTGCGCCTTCCACGCAATTGCGCAACGCGAGGCGAGCCTCGGCTTCAGCTCGTTGCCGCTGCGCAGTATAGCCGATACAAGCCGTTGAATTACAAAAGGTTTCGTGAAGACTGCTTGGTCCTGGAGCCACTCGTGCAGCCAAACTCGCCGTTCAATCGCCAATGGTTGGAGGCGAGCCACCTCAGCATGCGCTGATGTTGCGCCCCTGTTTCCCCATGAGCTTTGCGAGCTCCTGAAGGTTTCGGGCGAGGGCAGGAAACAGGTCATCCAGTGTTACGATGCCGACGAGGCTCCCGTTAGCGTCGATCACCGGCGCTCGGCGTACAGAGCGCGAGGTCAGTGCCTCTATCCCTTCCGAAAGGCCCATGTCGAGTGGCAGGACGAGAGGATTGCGCGTCATCACATCCCCGACAGTGAGGCAATAGAGGTCCGCCCCCTTGGCCAGCTGGCCGCGCACTATGTCCCGATCAGTCAGAATTCCCTGAGGTCTCCGCTGAGGATCGTGCGGGTCCAAGACCACGAGTGCGCCGATATGACTCTCTCGCATCATGCGCGCGGCTTCAGCCAGGGGTCGGTCAGGATAGGTCACGGCGACGTTTGGCGTTCTGATGTTACCGATGATCATACTGTCTCCTCATGCGCAGGCGTTCGCCTGCTCACTGTCGATCCGGGGTGCCCCTCGCGGACCACCCGTGCGCCGCATGCGTCGCACCCTCTTTGACATCAATTGATATTCCAACGCCTGGCTGAACGCCATCCGCATAGATACGCATTGCGCACGTGGCCTTCTGATGGCGCAATGCACGTACGTCAGGAAAGGTAGCTTCGAGATGAATATCGGACAGATCTGCCGCGGGCGCGTCGTCAAAGTTCCGCAAAGTACACCGCTTTCCGAGGTGGCACGCGTGATGAGCGCCGAGCACGTTGGAGCGGTGATCGTCACGGATGGAAGCCACCAACAGGCGCCGCTTTCGGGGATCATCACTGATCGCGACATAGTGAACGCCCAGTTGGACCAGGCCAAGGACCTGGCGAGTCTGAGCGCCGGAGACGCTATGACGAAACATGTGCTTACCCTCACGCGGGACGAATCGATCGACGGTGCCATTGCGCATATGCGTGCGAGAAACGTCCGTCGTGCTCCGGTTGTTTCCGCAGACGGAGTTCCGATCGGTCTGGTCTCGGTCGACGATCTGATCGGACAGTTGTCATTCGATCTCTGCGAGATTGCCTCAATGGTCGCGCGGCAGCCGCAACGAGAGCAGTGACACATGCGTAGGTCATTGTGGTGATTGCGGATCGAGCGCCCCCGCAGGCGCTGTCAGTCTATTCACCCTGGGAATAGGGGACTCACTATGAAGCCTGTCAGCTCAATTCTGGTTGTGGTCGATCGCAGTCCCGCCGCAGCAGATGCCACCGCGAAGGCGGTTCTTCTGGCCCGGCAATTCAAGGCGCGGGTCGAACTGTTCATGTGTGACGCCGAGCGGGCTTATGCGCTGTCTCAGGAGTACATTCCGACGGGAGTGGAAGAAGCGCGGCAGGCCTGCGTCGCGGATAGTCATCGGTATCTCGAGACACTCAAACAGTCGGCTGCTGCAGCGGATGTCTCTATTACGATAGATGCGGCGTGTGACAGTCCCCTCTACGAAGGCATCGTCAGGAAGGTGCTCAGAGAGCATCCCGACCTGGTGATCAAGAATGTGGCGGGCACGCCCTGTCGATTGGACACCACTGACTGGCAGTTGATGCGCGCATGTCCTGCCACTCTCATGCTGACACGCGGTCGGCCGTGGCAGTCTCCGCCACGATTTGCCGCGGCAGTTGACGCCTCAGCGGCTGAAAGTGCAGGTCTTGCGCGTGACATCCTGCAGGCGGCACAGCTGCTGACTGGTTCCATGGGTGGTGACCTCGATGTCCTCTACGCCGAGTCCACCGACATGGACGAGGATGAGCGGAACATGGGAGAGCGCGCTGTGCATGAGCTCGTTAAGGGACCTCCCGAGACTGCCCCGACCATTCATGTCCTTGTGGGAACCCCCGAAGTAAGCCTTCCCAGATTTGCAAAGGGACGGTCCTACGACGCGATGTTGTTGGGTGCGCTGACTCATCGACCCGGCGTAACAGCGCAGGTGGGAACCCTCACCTCTAGACTGGTGGAGGCACTTGAGTGTGATTTCGTATTGGTGAAACCGACCGCCTATCACTCCTCCGTCGGTGAGTCGTATGGGCGGCTTATTGCGCAGCCATCTTCGGAAAAGGCTGCCAAAGGATCCGTATGAAACCGCATACACGCCATTTGACGTTTGCCATCTTCATCGGGGTTGTCCTGTTGATCATCGCCACTGTTGTCGCGAGCAGCTTCGGATGAATCACCATTCCATCTGCGTGCGGGTCGTAGTCGCGGACCAGAGTGAGGCTCGCTTCTATGACGCTCCCGGTGCTGCGATGAAAATGAAGCTCATCGACACCTTAACGGACCCGATCGCGCGGCTCCACGACCGCGATCTTGGGTCGGACAAACCAGGTCGTGTATTCGATCGTGCGCCCTCGCCAGGTCAGCGCCGGGGTGCTGTGTCGCATCACAGCACCGCAGGGGAGCGTTCGCCGCGAAAACACGAGGCAATGGAATTCGCACGGCGAATCGTGCATCAGCTCGATGCTGCGCACCGCAGAGGCACAGTCCGCCGTCTCGTTGTGATTGCTGGACCTACGTTCCTGGGCTTGCTTCGCGAGGCAATGCCCAAGTCTCTTCACGACATCATGGCCGCGGAAGTATGTAAGGATCTCGTTCACGAGGACGATAATGGCGTTCTCGCGCACATTCCACTAGAAGCCTTCGAGCCCGTTTTCAAGCCCTACTATTCGGCGCGCGGCTGACCGCCGACATCCGGAGCACATCCGCAGTGTTGGGTGAGTTTTTACAGCAACCGCGCGTTGCATACTTCTCGATGGAGATCGCGCTTCGCAACGAGATGCCGACTTATGCCGGCGGCCTCGGCGTATTGGCGGGCGATACCCTGCAATCCGCCGCCGATCTGGCACTGCCTCTCGTTGCGGTGACTCTGGTCAGTCGCGAGGGATATTTCCGTCAGGCGATCGATGCGAAGGGCAATCAGACCGAGCATGCGGCCACGTGGGATCCGGCTGCCTGGGCACGCCCCCTGGATGCAAAGGTGGCCATTCGAATTGAGGATCGGGCGGTCTGGATCAGCGCGTGGCTCTATGTCGTTGAGAGTCACCTGGGCGGCAGAGCGCCTGTCATCCTGCTCGACTGTGATTTGCCCGAAAACCATCCGCAGGATCGCGAGATCACCCGATACCTCTATGGCGGGGATGAAGAGTACCGCCTGAAGCAAGAGATGGTTCTGGGAATGGGCGGTGTCCGGTTGCTTCATGCGCTCGATTTCGAGATCAGCTCGTACCATATGAACGAGGGTCATTCGGCCCTGTTGACCTTGGAACTCCTTCGCCGCAATTCCTACCCGACGGGCGATTTGCGTCAGGGAGAGTCTCCGTACGATCTTCCGCGTGTTCGGGAGTTGTGTCGATTCACTACACATACGCCGGTAGAGGCGGGCCACGACCAGTTTTCGTACGAACTCGTACGTAGATTATTCACGAGCGGAGAATACGACGGGAGTCGAGGTTCAGGGCCAGTGGATTTCCATGTGCTGGAAAGTCTAGCGGGTCGCGAGCGCTTGAACATGACGCTCCTCGCCTTGAACTGCAGTGAGTTCGTCAACGGTGTGGCCAAGCGACACGCTGAGGTCTCGTCGCGGATGTTCCCGGGTTATCAAGTACGAGCTATCACCAACGGGGTACATCCACACACCTGGACGTCCGCAGGCTTTCGCGCGCTGTATGATCAATATGTGCCAGGTTGGTGTTACGAGCCGGAGCTTCTCTCACGCGCTGACGGCATTCCGGACGCTGCGATCATTGATGCTCACCAGCGAGCGAAAAATGATCTGTGCGACAGAGTGCGCAAGCTGACGAATATCACTCTCGACCCCAAGGCAGCTATTCTCGGATTCGCTCGGCGCATGACGGCGTATAAACGGCCGGATCTGCTGTTCACGGACCTGGAGCGGTTGCGCAAAATTGCAACGGAGTATCCGTTTCAGATTGTGCTCGCGGGCAAGGCGCATCCCAGGGACGGGGAGGGCAAGCGTCTGATTGCCTTGCTGCATGAGCGCGCCCGTTCGCTCGCCGGCAGCGTGACAGTTGCCTACTTGCCAGAATACAACCTCGAGCTTGCGCAACTCCTGGTCTCCGGCAGTGATGTCTGGGTCAACACGCCGCTGCCGCCGCTGGAAGCGTCGGGTACCAGCGGAATGAAGGCCGCGTTCAACGGGGTCCCTAGTCTTTCGGTGCTCGACGGATGGTGGATCGAGGGTTGTATCGAAGGGGTTACCGGCTGGTCGGTGGGTGATTCGGAGTCCCTGTATCAGAGGTTGCGGCAGACTGTGCTGCCCCAGTTTTACGGGAAGACAGAGGGCTCGGAAAGATGGGCAAGCGTTATGAAGGGCGCGATCTCAAAGAATGCGGCCTATTTCAACAGTCATCGAATGATGCGGCGGTACGCGAGCGAGGCGTACTTGCGCTAGCGATGAGGCCATGGCGTAAGTAAAAGCGCGGATGGCGGGGTGTTACGCTTCCCTCTACTGTGAATCAGCAGATTGCAATGATTCACGTTTCAGCGGGAGGTTTAGCATGGATATCGGGACTATCTGTCGACGCGAAGTGGTGAGCATCGATGCAGCGGAGGGACTGATACAGGCGGCTCGGCTGATGCGCATGCGCCACGTGGGGTTCCTGGTGGTGGTGGAGGCAAACTCGTCCAATAAGGATTTGAAGGTCATTGGGGTCCTGACGGATCGTGACATCGTGACAGCAGTTATTGCCAAGGATGCCGACGCGCGCACGCTCAAGGTTGGCGATGTGATGACTCGCAACCCGCTGCTCGCAATTGAGGCGGGCTCGCTGGATGCGACGGTCCGCCAAATGCGGGAGGTAGGCGTGCGAAGAGTGCCCGTGGTTGGGGCGAGGAACGAACTCATTGGCGTGCTGTCGCTGGATGACGTGCTCGAATCGACCGCGGGGCTCATCGGAGACATAGCAGGAGCCATACGTAGTGAGCAACGCACGGAGCGAACGTCCCGGCCATAGTCAGGGCTCCCGCGACGCCTCGACGAGCCTGACGTCATCCGGACAGAGTCGGGTGTTCATCCCCAGCCAGTGCGCGAGTTCAATCATACGGCTGTTGTCTCCGAGGATTTCTCCATGAACCTTGTGGATTCCTCGGGCGTGCGCGTACTCGAACAAAAGGCGTGTGAGGGTCGCTCCGACACCGCGACTTTGCCATGCATCCGCCACGGCTACGGCAAACTCGCAGCCGGGGCCCAGGGGATCGTGAGCATACCGGGCCACCCCGATGATCTGCTCGTCGGGGGTGACTCCGTTCAGCGCCACAAATGCCATATCGCGGTCGTAGTCCACATGCACGAAACGATGCACTAATGCCGGGGAGGGCTCCTTCATTACACACATCATCCGCTTGTAACGGGACTCCGGGCTCAGTCGCATGATGAAGTCGTGCTCCAGCTTTTCGTCATCGGCCCGTATGGGGCGGATGCGAAACGGTACACCATCGCGGGTGTAGGCGATGCGCTCCCAATCCGAGGGATAGTCCACAGCGTTATCGATGTCTGGGTATCAGCGGGCCGGCGCTGTCACGGACAGCGTCATCCGGACGAGATGCGCAAGCGAGGGAGCCTCCATCTTTTCCATGATTCGTGAGCGGTGGATCTCAATGGTGCGCTGGCTTATCCGCAGGTCGTAAGCCATGACCTTGTTGGACGATCCCCGGGTCACCTGGTCCAGGACTTCCCGCTCGCGCGGTGTGAGTGAGTCAAATCGTTCACGGATCGCCTGGTGCTCGGACAGTTGGCCGCGGACCAGGGCATCCTTTTCGAGAGCGCGATGTACGCGCTCGAGAAGCTCCTGATCATGAAATGGCTTCTCGATGAAATCGAACGCGCCCTGCTGCATAGCCTCCACAGCCATGGACACATCTCCATGCCCTGTAATGAAGATAACCGGCAGCACTGATCCGCACCGAGTGAGTTGCTGCTGCAAAACAGGTCCACTCATGCCGGGCATGCGAACGTCAAGGAGTACGCAACCGGCCGACTGCTCAGAGTGCGAGTCGAGAAATGTCTGTGCTGAGTCGAATGTGGCGACAGCCAGACCGACGGATTTGAGGAGCAGCCGAAGCGAGCTGCGAACTGCGCCGTCGTCATCTACTACGAATACTGTGGGGGTGCGAGCTCTCATGACCTGCCTCCATTGCCCGATGCAGACAGTCTCGCTGCGGTGCGTCGGGCGGTAAATACGTACTGCACTAAGCCTGGTACGTATTTACCGCAGCTGCATCCGTCACGGTCCCTTCTAGCGTCGAGCTCGCTCCTCCCGGCTCTGCTCGCGGGACACGATCTCCGTGATCACGGTTACTTCCTGAGCGAGTCGTTTGAGCATGTCGTCCACGGTGACGATTCCGACGAGCTTTCCCTCCCGCCCCACAACCGGCATGCGTCTGACGCCATGAACGCTCATTCGCTCCAGGGCGAGCGAGGAATCCTCATCGTCCCGCCCCACAACGACCGGAGTTCGGATCACGGAGCCTACGAGCGTAGTTGCTGGATCCAGCCCTTTGGCCAGGACCTCAACTACGATATCCCGGTCTGTAATGATCCCCAGCGGTTCCCGCCGCTCTTCGTCATCTTCGACGACAACGAGATCGCCCGTATGCCGGCGACGCATCAGGTGTGCGGCTTCGAGGATTGTGGTTCGCGGCGTGCAGCTCGCGACGTCCAAAATGCAAAAAGTGTTCAATAACATGTTGATTCTCCGTGGAATCACTTCGCGAGAAGTTGCGCAAGATTAAAGAGGCTTCTGTCGAACGGCTTTTTGGCTTCCACCACGTTCGCCAGCAGGGTTGATGTAATCCTGCCGTTTAGAAGGCCCAGGGTGATGCCAAATTCGCCGGCGGCTACGTGATCGACTGCCGCGGCGCCCAGCTGGCTGGCAATGAGCCGGTCGAATACACCGGGAGTACCACCGCGTTGAATGTGCCCCAGCTTGGTCACTCTCAACTCGAATCCCAGGCGATCCTGATGCGCATGAAAGTGGTTTGCGAGCGAATCGGCGTTATAACGTGCTCCTTCGGCCACAACGACGATCGCATGACTCTTGCCACGCTGGTAGGCGGACCGTATCTGCTCGGCGATTTCCTCCGCGTCCACGTCGACCTCAGGCACCACGATCGATTCCGCTCCTCCGGCAATGCCAGCGGCGAGAGCAAGATGGCCGCTATCGCGACCCATGACTTCCACGAGGAACACACGCCCATGCGCGGAGGCAGTCACCCTCAGGCGGTCGATTGCCTGAACAGCTGTGTCCACGGCTGTGGTCGCACCGATGGTCACATCACTTCCCGGAAGATCGTTGTCGATCGTCGAGGCAATCCCAATTACGGGCACTTCGTGCTGAGCTAACTTGTACGCACCCGCGTGCGATCCGTTGCCGCCGATGACTATCAGCGCGTGCAGACCGTGCGCTCGAATCTGATGTGCTGCCGCGAGTTGACCCGATTGAGCCTTCAGCCGCTCACAACGCGAGGTCCCGAGAATGGTGCCGCCACGGTCGATGATTCCTCCCACCGAGCGCGCGTCCATCCTGAAGCAGTTGCCGTCAACCAAGCCCGAGTACCCGTGTCGGAATCCCAGTACGTCATATCCGCGGAGTATGGCTGATCGGACTACCGCCCGAACTGCGGCATTCATTCCGGGCGCATCGCCGCCACTCGTCAGAACGGCAATCCGCTTTTGTTGCTGGGTGAGCATTTTACTGTCGCTCGCCATAGCTCATGCAGCCGCGGCGGCGCTCGTCTTGGTGGCTCTGAATTCGCGCGCGCCGACGCTAGATTGGAAATCTGATGACTTCAGGACCAATACATCACAGGCGAGTTGGTCGAGGACGGCCTCCGCTGTGCTACCTATGAAGATGCGGCGCAATGCTGAACGCGATACCGCGCCCATAACCACGATGCTCGCCCGGGTGCTCTTGGCGGCCGCACAGAGCTCGCTGGACACGACTCCCATGCGAAGATGCCTGGCTCGGGGCGGTACGCCTGCAGAGCTCGCGAGCCGATCAAGTTCGCTGTTGATCAATTCGACATGAGCTTCTTCTGCCTCAGGTGGCGGACCGATGGGCATGGCAGCGGTTGGCAGTGGAACCATGTCAACGAGGGGCATGTAGGCGTGAAAGACGTGCAGGGAGCTCTTGAACAGCCGCGCCACTTCGCCGCCGAAATCGAGCAGCCGCGCATCCAGGTCAGCCGGTTTGGAATGTGTATGGAATGGATCAACGGCAGCCATCACGACAGACTTCGCGTACGGCCGCGGTGACTTCACGAGCAACAAGGGGCAGGGGCATTGCCGTATCAGCTCCCAATCCGTATTTCTCAGTAACAGTCTGCCCGTCAGGCCTCGTGTCCGAGTTGCGATGATGACCAGATCCGCGCGAGTCTTTACCGCTCGGCGGATGATCGCTTCGTGAGGAGGATAGTCCGAGTTGGCGTGATGAGTTACTTTGAGGCCGCGAAAGAAAGGCATTCCCGCAAACAGTTTCAATCGCTCGGCGGCTTTGCGAATCTTCGCGTGCTCGAGCGGATCTGCGCTCAATGCGGGGTTGGCAACGGCTCTATCGATTCGCACAGGCACTTCAGCGACGTGGAACAACTCCACGGCAGCCTTGGACGCCCGCGCAAGCTCCGCAGCTTTGCGCAACTCGGTGCGCGGCGGATGATGTAGATCGCGAATCGCGACGAGAATGCGTCGAATGCGGCTGGCCACGGCATCAACTCCTCAATCCTTGGCAGGTGATCGCAGCATGCGGCTATCTCTCGGCAATATCATCGTGGGAAGTGCGTACGTTGCGGATTCCACTCAAGGAACGATGAGCACATCTACAGGACAGTGATACGCAAGGCTCATCCCTACGCAGCCAATCAGGGGATGTTCGGGCTCTAACCGTGTTCCTTCGTGCTGTCCGACTGCGACGAACTGCGGCGAGTATCGTGTAACTTCAGTGAGAACGGTTGGAACCGGCGTTCCGCGCACCAAGTGCATGTGTATTCGTGCGCCGCCGTCCTCGTCTGACCACGGTGGGTCGGCAGCGTATCTGGCTGCCAGTTCGGCATCCTGACTGCATTCCGTCATGGCGTCCGCGCTGAGGCCGCATAGACGCAAACGTTCGAGATAGGGAACCTCGTAAGCTCGGACGAGGTGACAGTCTCCGCCTTTGACCAGCGAGCTGGCCCAATGCACGATTCGCCGTGCCTGCTCGGTCGAGTTGCCAATGGCTGCGAGGCAGGTGCTGTATGGCGTGGTCACGGCGTCGCGAACGAGAAGCAGCGGCACTTTGACCTGGGTCAACAGTTTCATCGTCGTGCCTCCCAGGGCAGCCGGCGCAACGGCGGGTGCATGCTCTCCGCGTGTACCGATCACGAGCAGGTTTGGATGATAGGCATCGACTGCTCGCACGATCGTCTGACTCGCTTTCCCGCGCTGTATCTCACCACTGGCGTGAACGGCAAATTTGGCGAGGAGCCAGCTCACCTCTGCCTTCAGGAGGATCTCAGCATTTCTCGTGATGTCATCGTAGTGCCTCTGCTGCATTGCAGAACGATTTGAAAACAGGGTCCAGTCCGGTGTCGCGTGGACAACGCGAAACTCGGCTCCGTATTGCGCCGCCAGCTGTCCTGCTCGCGCCAACACGGCGTGTCCCGTCGCTGAGAAGTCGGTAGCGGCCAGGATTCGGGAGATGATGCTCATGAGTGTCCTTGGATTCGGGCTTTTTAGAAGCCTGCGCCGGTCCTTCGAGCGGCACATCCGGGCAAATCCCTATACTGTGCGCCGCGCGCGAGAGAATAATCCGCAGCATGAGCTTATGGTTTTCTGCGAGAGCCCTTGGACTATTGATGGCTGCCAACGTGCTGCCATGGGTGGTTGGACGGGTTTGCGGTAGCCACTGGGATGCTCCGCTGGATTTCGGAGTTCGTCTGAAAGACGACCGGCGTTTACTGGGATCCCACAAGACCTGGCGGGGCGTTGCTGCAGCCGTTACGGGTTGCGCGATTGCCGCCGAGTTGGTGCAGCTTCACTGGTGGCTTGGAGCCGAGTTCGGTGCGCTGTCGATGCTAGGGGACAGTCTATCGAGCGCCTGGAAGCGGCACCGTGGGCACGCACCGGGACGTGAAGTGTTTGGGCTCGATCAACTTCCCGAAGCGCTGTTACCCTTAACCCTTCTGCGGGCTTCTCTGGGTCTGGGCTGGGCTGAACTCGCCCTCGTGGTCGCCGTCTTCGCCGCGTTGGATGTTGCCGGGACGAGCGTGAGGAACCCGCCGTCGCCGCAACCCCGGAGCCCATGAGTAGAAATCCTGATTCGCGCGTCCGCCGAGATCTGCACAGTGCACCGCATAGCCGTTGTGGAAGGTATCCATGTCGAGACGGATTCTCATCATCGATGGCCACCCGGATCCATTGGCCGACCACTATGTTCACGCGTTGTCTAAAGCATATTTCGACGGTGCCCGAATGGGCGGGCACGAAGTGCGCAGCATCATTGTAAGCGAGGTCGAATTCCCGCTCTTGCGTACGAGCGCGGATTTTCAGAGTGGTAGCCCACCAGCGCAGATAGGCAAGTGTCAGGAACTGCTCCAGTGGGCCGAGCACGTGGTCATTCTCTTTCCGCTCTGGATGGGTTCGATGCCAGCGTTGCTCAAGGGCTTTTTAGAGCAAACATTGCGGCCGGGATTCGCCTTCGCCGAGTCCGAAAGTCACGGCTTGCCGAAAAGACTGCTGAGCGGCCGGAGCGCGCGAATCATTGTGACCATGGGCATGCCAGCGCTGTTTTATCGGTGGTACTTCCGTGCTCATAGTCTGAAAAGCCTGCAGCGTAATATTCTGCGCTTCTGCGGATTCCGGCCGGTGCACGCTTGCGTTGTCGGAATGGTCGATGACATGGGTCAGAAGGGGCGCGGCGAATGGCTCGCGAAAGTGCAGCAACTCGGTGTCCGGGGCAGGTAGCAGGCGGTCTTAATCCATGAAACGCATCAAACTGGAGCTGGCACTGTGTGCTGCTGCCATATTGCCGGTGCTGGCCTTTGCGTCCGTAACTGCCCGAGAGGAATGGACCGAGGCTATGCGCAGCAAGCCGAATCTGAGTCGGGGCGCCGAGCTCTTTGGGAATTGCGCGGTCTGTCATGGCCCGATGGGCGGTGGAACAGTTGACGGAGGCGTGCCGCGGATCGCCGGGCAGCACATGGCGGTCTTGGCAAAGCAGCTCGTAGATTATCGGCATGACCGCCGATGGGACCCTCGCATGGAGCGCTTTGCGGATCGGCACCACCTCGTTGACGCACAGGCCATCGCTGACGTCGCAACCTATGTCCATCAACTCAAGGTCGACATCCAGCCGGGCATCGGCGATGGCGAACTCGTCGCCCATGGCACCTATGTTTATCAGCAGCGCTGCCGGTCATGTCACGGGAAGTCTGGCGAGGGGAACGCAAATAAGACGATACCGCGTATCGCCGGACAGCACTACGAGTACCTGATGCGGCAGATCCATGACGGTGCGGATGGGCGGCGACCGAATTTTTCACCATTTCACATCCGGCTGTTCGCGGGCCTCGATCGATCCGACATCGTCGGCTTGGCTGATTATCTTTCGAGGATGGACACAAAAAAGGGTCCCGGGGTGCCGCTGAAAACCAACGCCAGTTGGGGCGGCTGACAAATCCTGAAACCTTCGGATAGCTGCTTGGCGCGACTGAAGAGGACGGTCACCCGTAGCGACTATGCTCCGGTCTCATTCAGATCCATGACCATGCGAACCAAGTGGGCGAGTGAAGATGCATGCATCTTTTCCATGACACGCGCCCTATGTATTTCAACTGTTCGCTGGCTGACGCCAAGATCCGCTGCCATGATCTTGTTCGGTTTGCCGCCGGTGACTAGGTTCAGGACCTCACGCTCCCGAGGCGTCAGAGCTTCTAATCGTTCTCGCACGTCCGATCTGCCTTTGAGCTCCAATCGATTTGCCTGGTCCTTCGCCAACGCGCGCTGGATCCGATCGATCAGGTCCTGATCGCGGAAGGGTTTCTGTAGGAAATCGAAGGCACCCTGCTGCATGGCTTCCACCGCCATAGGAATGTCCCCATGACCCGTGATGAAGATCACAGGAAGGATTGCGCCGCGGATGTTCAATTGTTCCTGCAGCTCGAGACCGCTCATCCCCGGCATCCGGACGTCCAGGATCACGCAGCCGGGCTGCTGGGGATCGTACTTAGACAGGAATTCCTGGGCTGTCGGCAGTGCCACGGCCGATAAGCCGATTGACTTCAGCAGCAGCCGTAGTGAATTGCGGACGGCCTCGTCGTCATCGACGACGAAGATGATTGGATTACGCTCTTTCATAGATGATCCCTTCGTATCGAAGGAAGCTTCACATTGAAACGTGCGCCAGTGGGCACGTTGGGTTGGTAGTCCAGGGTTCCTTCGTGAATACGCACGATTGTGCGACTGATTGGAAGCCCGAGACCAGTGCCGGTGGGTTTAGTCGAGCAGAAGGGATCAAAAATCCGAGGCGCGACGGTGGCGTCCACCCCCGGGCCATTGTCGCAAACGGAGATTTCAACATCGCCCTCTGGCGTGCATCCGGTGCAGACCAAAACCTCCGCCACGTCGAGCTGTCCAAGGGCCAGCGCCTCCAACGCATTGCGAACCAGATTCATCACCACCTGCTGAATCTGCGATTTATCCAGAACGACACTCGGCAGGTTTGGGGTGAGTTCACGTCGATATTTTACGCCATGGGATGTCGCATCCATCTGGATCAACTCTGTCAGCTCTTCAATGACTGCGTTGACGTCCGATGGGACGCGAGCAGCGTCCTCCGTTCTTGCCAGGGCGCGTAATTTGCGGATGATGTCGCCAGCGCGCACGGCTTGATCGGCAATCTCTTTCAACGCAGTCTGAACTTCTTCGACCTCCGGATCTGGAACCCCCAGTAGCCGGTCACATGCGTGGGCGTATGTGGCGATGGCGGCAAGAGGCTGATTGAGCTCGTGCGCGATGCCGGATGCCATTTCACCGACTGTCGCCAGGCGTGAGACGTGCATCAGCCGCGTCTGCAGCCGGTGTGACTCGTCATCCAACCGATGGCGTTCAGTAGCATCTTGGATAAAACCCACAAACCGGGGGGGCTCACCCCCGGCGACGGCGCCGACGGAGAGCAGAGCGGGGAATACAGTTCCGTCTTTGCGCCTCGCGTGCACCTCGCGTCCCTTTCCAATGATGTGAGGAACTCTGGTGGCCACGAAGCGCGCAAGATAGTCGTCGTGCGCGTGGCGATCCTCGTCAGTCATGAGCATGCTGACGTTATGGCCGATGACATCCCGGCCTTGGTAGCCGAAGAGCCGCTCAGCGGCGCGGTTGAAGCTCTCGATTGACCCGACATGATTGATGACCACGATCGCGTCAACTGCAGCGTCCAGCAGTGCCTGCAATTCGTTTGAGGAGTCCGGTTCAGTCACTGTGGGCGGCTTGGTTTCAGTAAACTAACCAATTGTGCTCTCCGGTAGTACTCGGATCTGTACGTATGTTCCGAAGTCTGCTAGGCATTGCAGCTGATTTTGCGGCCGGGACCTCTTTGTCACTATAGCAGGGCCCGGGACAAGCGCTGCGAGGGGACACAGGTGGACAAGCTGACTTCGATTCTGGTCGTGGCGAGTCGCACGGATGCAGACCGGATGCTCCTCGACAAAGCAGTCGTTCTTGCGCGCGGCTTCGGCGCTCAGATTTTTCTCTTCTCCTGCGACGCGGCTCTCGCGCAAAGCATTCAGCACACGCATAGCAGCGATGATGCTGAGAAGTGCCGACAGGTGGGGCTCGATGAGCACCTGGCCTATCTGTCCGCCCTACGGGGCGCTATACACGCTACCGATGTGCAGATCAGTGTCGATGCCCAGTGTGCCAGCCCCCTATATGAGGCAATCATCAAGAAAGCGCAGGAGCTACGGGCGGATCTGGTGATGAAGAGTCCTTCCGGGAGCCATCCGCTGCGACGGATTGCATTTGATGCGAACGATTGGCATCTGATGCGCGAATGCTCGGCGACGCTGATGTTAGTTAGGCAGAAGCCGTGGGAGGTGATCCCAAGATTCGCGGCGATGGTGGATGTTTCAGAAGATCGCATGGCCCGGTTGGCAGAGATCATCATTCACACCTCCGAGTATTTTGCGTTGGGGTGCCACGCAGAATTGCATGTGGTGTACAGCGAGTCCAGCGCGGATGCCCATCAGCGAACAGAGCGGGCGGCCGCCTTGCGGCGGATAACACAGGCATACCGCATCAGTGCCACGCACGTTCACGTGTTGAGTGGCGACCCGGAGGTAACCCTGCCGGAGTTCGCCGCTCAACAGCACTACGATGCCCTGATACTCGGTGGGCTGACGCATCGAAGGGGTATTGCCCCCCTCGTCGGCACATTGACCGGCAAGCTCGTCGAGACACTCGATACCGACTTCATTCTCGTCAAACGCGCCGCCCCCGCCCAGGCTGAGAAGGAAGCGTCTGACGGTACCTCCAGAGTGGGCTCAAGCGTCGTTTGGCAGGCGCTGTTTGGAGATTGAAGGTAGCCGCCACAAGCAGCTGCTCTTGCGGGTGAGCCGGCGGCGACGGCGACTCATACAAAGCGATGAGTCGTTGCGACAGAAAACATCACCCCGATGGATATCGCTGGGACTCGTCTACCTCCTTTTCTGCTGCCAGCCAGTCCTCCAACTCCTTTCCATAGCATGGCCGACGATGTTGCGAGCGGAAATAGGCTGCCTCACGAATCATCTTCTGGCGCCAAGCCGCCTCGACGGCGGGGTTGGTTGTGCTCGCGTCCGGCAAAGAGGCGGGGCGCCCGTCCGGCTTCAACCAGGAGAGTTCTAAGATTTGCTCTGCCATGAGTTTATCCTCGCATGTCATACTGATAATCTTGCGGAGGAAGAACACGCCCATGCCATACGCAGTTTCCCGCATACGTAGAGGTACGTGTATGGCCGTCGCGAGCTTGCGAATAGACTGCCAAGATGAACTTGCGCAGTTCCGAAACAGTGAGCACCCGAACGAAGCTCGAATTTCTCAGCCGGCCGCAGACCTACGCGGGGCAGAGTAAGCCGGTGCAGATCATCGAGACGCATTTCGCCTGGATTTTCCTGACTGAGCGCCATGCGTACAAGATGAAGAAGCCTACGCGACAGGACGTGATGGATTATCGGTCGCTTGCCCAGAGAGCCCGTGGATGTCGGAATGAGCTGCGGCTGAATCGACGGCTGGCCCCGACGGTCTACCTCGAAGTTGTCCCCCTGGGATGCGAGCGGGATGGAAGTCTCGTACTGGGACGAGGCGCACGGACTGTCGATTGGATTGTCAAGATGCGGCGGCTTCCGGCAACGCGGATGTTGGAGTGGTCGATTGCGAACGGTTCTGTGTCCGCACGAGATCGGAGGGCGCTCATTGCGATGTTGGCCCAGTTCTATGCGCGTGCACTGCAGAGGCCGATGAGCCCCGCTGAGTACGTCCAACACCTCAGGAGTCGCATCCTCGAAAATCTGCGCGCGCTGCAGGCGCGTGGTTTGGGGATCAAAGCCATTGGCGTGACGGAGGCTGTCCAGATGCAGCGCAGATATCTTGACTGCAACGTTGAACTAATCTCCTCACGCGCGAGCCGCCTGATCGAGGGACATGGCGACTTGCGACCGGAGCACGTTTACCTGGGCTCGCGATTCGACGCTCCCTGCGTCATCGATTGCCTGGAGTTCGACGCGCGGCTTCGTCGTTTGGATCCGGCGGAAGAAGTGGCGTTCCTAGCACTTGAATGCCGGCGGTTGGGCGCTGAGAGCATAGCTCGCGATCTCGTGCGCGGGATTCAATTGGCGATAGCCGATCCGATACCTGAATCGCTCACCCATTTTTACATGAGTCATCGCGCTCTCACGCGCGCCAAGGTGGCCGCTTGGCATTTGCGCGATCCGCACCTGCCCCGCCGAGTGAGACACTGGAGGCAGCGCGCGAACGCGTACATCGAGAACGCAATGCATTTTGCGGAGCTTGCATTGCGAGGGGGCGAATCTAAACTGGTTTTTGTCAGTGGTCGTCCGAAAATGACGCCGGCAGGCCTGCTGCAGCGGCCCTGCGTGGAGCAGTCAGCACGCTAACGAGGTCTGCCGCGTTGCGGATCTGCCCTTCATCGCTCACGACGCCGGCGAGCTGCGGGTCCTGCAGCAACGCAAGGAGCGATATCGACTTGCCATCAACATAGGCTGTATCGCTCACGAGACGCACACCGTGACTGTAGTCTGCGTACCGAGCTCCGTGCACAGTGCTCAACGGCTGAATGGGATTCCCGTCCTGCCGATGCCAGCCGTAGATAGCGACACGGGCGATGTTGCTCCAGAGACGATTAGTGAGTACGAGATCCTTCTTATCTCCCGCCGTAAGAACTCCCAGCGCGCCGCTCAGACTGGCACGCTGTTGCTCAATCAACTCATTGTGTTCCCAATAGTAGGCGGTGCTCCGCATGGTATCGCTCGCGGGAAGCGGTTGAGGCTGCAGATGCATCGGTGCTTGAGCATAAATGGCGTCCACAATCCTCGGGGTCGGAAGTGCAAAGCGGAATCGACTTGCCACTGTCAATGCAGTGCTCAGCCTCATCGGTACGAGGAAGAAGTTCTGGTCCGAACCAACCGCCAGGTAATCTGGCGACACACACACCGTCACATGGGTAACCCGGGCACCGTTGAGGTGACCTGCCAAATGGACTGGGGTCAGATGTCGCAGAAAGCTGGGTATGTTGCCTGCAAGCAATTGCTCGAGAATGGCACCCTCGCGCTCGTCATCGCTCATTCCTGACAAGTGGCGCACGAAGTCGCTGCCCGCAGGCGCCTGGATGGCCCTCTGGGGTATTCTGCGGCTCAAGTCCTCGCCGCACTGCATGGCGGGAACACCGGCAAAGTTCGACGCGCCGGTGCTGGCAGCACACAGAACCATCGCTATGCTGAAGCCTATCGAGGTCATTCTTCGCATGTCTGCCGGGCTTCCTCGAGCTGTGCCTGCACGCTAGTCCCCGAAGTATGGCCGCCCGATGCTCTGTCAGGCAACCGCCGTCCGATCGCTGCGTGATCCAATCCGTATTTGCCGCATAATGCTAGGCAATTGCGCCAATCGTGCCCCCCGGTCCGCTGTATTAGCTTCGTCCGATGCCCGCATTGGGGTGTGTCTTGGGAATCAGCGAAACAGTATGGCTCTTCCAGATAGTCTCGTGTCCCTGATGAGCCCGCATGCCTATGCACACGCGGTGGAGACGGTTCACCTCGTCGAGACGCACATTTCCTGGATCCTTCTGACTGGAGAGTTCGCCTACAAGATCAAGCGGCCGGTCACCTTTCCATTCGTCGATCTGCGCTCTGTGGAGCGCCGCGCATTCTTATGCAAGGAAGAGGTCCGTTTGAACCGACGGTTTGCGGCGGAGATTTATATCGGCGTTTGCAACATTACATCCGATGAGAATGGGGCGAGGTTCGATGGCAAGGGACGAGTAGTCGAGCATGCTGTGAAAATGGTGCAATTCGAGCGCCGCGAGCAACTCGACGCGCTATTGGCAGCTCAGCAAATCGCGCCCGGGGAGCTAGAAACGTTTGGCGACGAGCTAGCTGGAATTCATTCGAATCTGCCGAGTGCCGACCCCGCCCATGAATGGGGACGACCTGTGTCGGTGCGTGAGACGATCGTTCGAAATCTGGATGAATGCACGCAGGCATCCCGAGGTTTTGGCGGCGCTGATCTGCTCGCAGCACTGCGCCAACCGCTCGAGAAGCGGCTGGATAGTGCCATTGACTGGATGTCGGAGCGACGTGCGGCCGGAAAGGTCAGGGAGTGTCATGGTGACCTACACTGTAGCAACATCGTCCGTCTGCAATCGCGATTGCGAGCGTTCGACTGTCTCGAATTCGACCCCGCCTTGCGCTGGATCGATGTAGCCGACGAGGTCGCGTTTCTGCTCGCTGATCTCGATTCCTTCCATCGCCCGGCTCATGTGCACGCATTTCTGTCTGGCTATCTGGCTCGCAGTGGGGACTACTCCGCCTGTCGATTTCTGCACTTGTACGCGGCACATCGCTCGCTGGTGCGGGCGAAGGTGACGGCTTTGGCCCCCGCAGTTTCGGGTGATCCGACCGGGATGAGCGTGGCTCGCGAGCGCTACGATATTCATCTTGCCTGTGCGCGCGCGTATCTGTCACCCAAGGAGCCGGTTCTGATTCTAATGTCAGGTCTGTCGGGATCCGGAAAGACCTCGCTGGCGAAAGCGCTCGCGCGGCCGTTCGGCGCCGTGCACATCCGGTCGGATATCGAGCGCAAACGCCTTGCCGGGCTGTCCGCCTCCGATCGATCCGGATCCGGGGTCGGCCAGGATCTGTATTCGTCCGAAATGAACCAGCGCCTTCAGCAACATTTGTTGCGGTCAGCAGAATCGACCCTGGCCGGCGGTTACACGACCATCGTTGATGCGACCTTCAGCCGCCGCGGCGACCGCAGGCAGTTTGCTGATCTGGCCAAAGATCTAGGCGTTGCTGCCTGTGTCGTGCATTGTCATGCACCGTTGGACGTTTTGCGATCCCGCATCGAAGAACGAGCACGCAGATCGGACGACCCATCAGAGGCCGATCTTGCCGTGTTGGAGTGGCAACAGAAGCACTACGAGCCTTTGGAAGCAGGCGAGCCGTTACAGGTGTTCGAAGCTGACACGAACAATTCCCTGGCAGGGATGCGACTCAAAGGTGAGATCGGCGACTGGCGTGCCTGAGCACGAAGGCGTGACAAAGACGTTCGAAAAGGGGGCGACAGCTGTCAGCCGCCGCCCGGACTTGTCAGCTGCGTACCGTTAGCTCATTCTTGACATTAGTGACACCGGGCGCAGACCAGGCGGTTCGCTGTGCCTGATCCCGTTCGGTCCACGATCGAACCTCACCGCGCAGAGTGACGTCCGAGCCGTGGGTGTCCACGCTGATTCGATCAGCGTCCACCTGCGCGATCCGTCGGAATGCATCTTCGATTCGATGCTTGATGTTTTCCGGTGCCAGCGAAGGCTGGATCTTGATTGAGTTGCGTACGCTGACGACGCCCTGCAGGTGTCGTATGGCACTCTCAGCCCTCTCGCGCTGATAGTGCCACTCTACGGTGCCCTCCAGGCTTATTCGCCCCTCCTTGACAGTGGGCTTGATCTGCTCCCATGTCAGGGGAAGGTCCATTTTCAATGCGGCAACCGCTGCCCGGGCGATCTCTGGATCGGTGGGTCCACCGGCGAGCGGCTTGACCGAGATGTCGTTCGCAACGGCGGTGACGCCCTTGATGCGCCTGACGGTGATCTCCGCCTGATACTTCTCCATGTAATTCTTCGAGAACCCGCTCAAGGTGACTTCACCGCCGTTCACCTTAACCGCGATGTCGGTGTCGTCCAGATCGGGACTCCATCTTAGCTCCGCCTCCACATCTCGCTTGATGTCGGTGTCGGATCTCATGTTGGCCTCCAATATGCTTGTGTGCATGTGCTTGCCCAATGCGATCGGCCGCCGTCACTGCACCGTGATCTGCTTCGCCTGGGATCCCAACGTACCAGACTCATAAACTTCTCCTTCTTCAGTTGACGTGTGATGGACCGCACAAGATTGCGCCGCGGGCCTTCGTGTTGCGATCAGAGAATGTACCTACATCCTGTCGCGAGTACCTTCAGTATCCGGGAACGAAAGGGGTGGCCGCGAAGCGGACGCCCCGAATTCGCTTCGGCACGCGGGCAGCAAATTCGGCTGGCTTGACAATCAACATATCGCAAGTCAGGGAGTCCAGCAGCGCTTCTGCCGTGTTACCGAAAAAGAATCGCTTGATTCCCGATCGTGAGATGGCTCCCATCACTACAATGCGGCTGCGAGTAGCGCGCGCTGTCGCCTCGATTGCATCTATGGGATGTCTTCCGATCAGATGGCAACGCGCCTTTGGAATGTGTGCAGATTGAATCGAGCGGTAGAAGCGGCGTCTGGCGGCATGTTCGGTCTGCTGCGTCAACTTCTTTAGCGATTCATCGCTGACCCGCCGGTGGGGGATTTGCTCTTGTGGCATAGGAACGTAGGCGTGCACGGCGTGCAGAGGTCCGCGCAGCGCTTGAGCGATGCTGGTAGCAACGCTCAGGATTTCGCGATCCAGTGTTGCGGGTTTAGAGAGTGCGTGCAGTGGATCTACGGCCGCAAGCACAGCCGGTCGTTTATAGGGTTCGGCATTCTTGACCAACAGCACCGGTACAGGACTCGTGCGCAACAGCTCCCAATCCGTGAGCTGTAACAGGCCCGGTACAATGTGTGGTTTCGCGTGGCGCTCGGCGACAATCAGATCCGCTCTTTCGCGACTTGCACGCCGGACGATTGCTTCGTACACCGGGAAGTCCCATGTTACGGATACACTCACCTTCAGTCCCTGCTCTCGCAGGTTCGACGCGATCGTTTCGAGTTTTTTGATGAGATCGTCTCGGATCCTGCGTTCAATCTGCGGAACGGCTGCTATGTAGGGATACGTATCCACATATAGCGGCGTCGAGATGCCATGAAATAGCTCCAGGTGCGCACCGAAGGCGCGGGCTAGCTGAGCGCCCTTCATGACGGCGGGAAGCGATTTGGCCGTAGGGTCTTTTACGGCTACGAGGATCCGGCGAATCGGGCGCATGATCTTCTCCTGTCAACGATACTTTCATGATGGGCTCGATGCGCGGCACGAAGCATCCGTATGAGTCCGTAAGGATCTTTACCTACAGGTCTGCGCGCTCTACGGCTTCAATGAACCGCAACCCCTGGACATGCTTCCCCGATGAAACAACACTCTGAACCGGGCCGGATCCCAGTAGCGGTATCCGCGCGCCACGTGCATCTCAGCCAGGCAACTATCGAGCGCCTCTTCGGGAAAAATTACATTCTCCGGCCGTGTTCGGCCCTATCGCAGCCAGGGCAGTTCGCCGCTCTCGAGACGATTAGCCTCGTGGGGCCCCAGGGGCGTCTGGAACACGTGCGCGTCCTGGGACCGCCCCGCACTGCGGACCAGGTCGAGATCTCACGAACTGATCAGAGGATTTTGGGACTCGAGGCGCCGTTGCGCCTTTCCGGTGACCTGGACTCGACTCCAGGCATCGTTCTAGAGGGGCCGAAGGGAAGGGCGGTACTGGGTAAGGGAGTCGTCTGGGCGTTGCGCCATATTCACATGAGTCCATCTGATGCCGAGCAACTGAATGTTCGGGACCGGGACGTCGTACAGGTTGCAGTGGAGAGTGAAGGGCGCCCGGTGATATTCGGAGACGTCGTTGTACGGGTCTCGCCTGACTACCGCCTGGAGTTTCACCTGGACACGGATGAAGGAAACGCGGCCGGCGTGGGCCCCGGAACTATGGCCCGCTTGGTGAGCCCGTCGGTTTGAGTTTCGAAAGGTAGTCTGCAATACCGCTTTGATCCTCAGATGACAGCCCGGCAGTGAAATCAATCACCGGTGGCTCGACCTGGCCACGATGTCCGGCCGCGAAATTCTTCAGTTGCACGAGCGTGTACGAATAATGTTGCCCGGCCAGCGCGGGAATGGGCTCATCCGCGCTGCCTTGCGCGGAAGTGCCATGACACATCGCGCACCCCCGCTGAAATAACTTCTCCCCCGTGGCCGCCGCCGCTCCGGATCCCTGTTCTGGCTTCGGATTGCCAGGCGCCTTGGCCAGGTACGCTGCGAGATCGCGAATCGCCTGTGGATGATTGACGTCCGCTGCACTCGTGGCCTTGTGCATCGCGGAGCCATTGCGCTCCAGTGTCGCAAACTGTGCCAGCTGCTCGACGAGGTATGATTCCCGCTGACCGGCCAACGCGGGAATTTCTTTTGGCCCATTGCCCCAGGCGCTCTGGCCGTGACATCCCGTGCAGTGCTTGAGATAAAGAATTCTGCCGTGCTGCGCATCCGGCGCGGCGCTCATAGCCTTGCCCACGAGCTCTTTCAGCGCAGGTGGTGCTGCGAGAGCCACTCCAGCCGAAGCCGAACAGGCGATCGATGCGGTCATGATCAGGTAACGGAACACGGTCATTCTCCCCTGGCTGGTGCGATCGTCCATGCATCCGATGCGGCCGTGAATACGTGAAAACCGAGCCGTCTATAATTGCACTCGTTCGCGATCAGCAGGAACGTAGGCGTCCCAACCGAGCTTGTCCTTGATCCGAGCGGCAAGCGCATCTGAGGCGCGCGGCTCACCGTGAACGAGAAACAGGTGTTTTGGCGCCTTGCGAAAATGCGACAGCCACGCCACCAGAGCAGATTGGTCTGCATGGGCGGAGAATCCACCTAACGTTGCAATGTGCGCACGGACCGGAATGTCCTCTCCGAACAGACGGACACTCCGGGCACCATCAACGAGTAACCGACCCACAGTCCCGGCGGCCTGAAATCCGACGATCAACACAGTAGTGTGAGGATTTGACAGCCGGTGTTTCAAATGATGACGAATGCGGCCACCCTCGCACATTCCACTCGCGGCAACGATGACGGCCCCTGACTCGATCCGATTGAGGGCCATGGAATCCTGGACGCTGGCGGTAATCTTCAGGTGCACGGCGGGCGAGCGCGCCGGAGCTTCGGTCGCAAGTCGCCGCGCCTCATCGTCGAACAACTCGAAATGGCGCGCCGTGATTGCAGTGACTTCCGCAGCCATCGGGGAATCGAGGAATACGGTCAGGTCATTCAACCGTTTTTCGCGTGTGAGGCGGTTGAGATAATACAGAAATTCCTGGGTACGCCCGACGGCGAACGCAGGAACGAGTACGACACCCGCAATCAATGCGGAGGTGAGTATGGTGGTCAGCTCATCGAGCGTGGCTGGCAGGGACTTGTGATCGCGGTTTCCATAAGTCGACTCGAGTAACAGCACGTCAGCGTCACTGATGATCGCAGGATCACGCAGTATTGGGCGCCCAGGCTGGCCAAGGTCACCCGACACGACCACTTTGCGGGTCAATCCACCTTCGGTGAGCGATAACTCGACGATCGAAGATCCGAGTATGTGGCCGGCTTCCCGGAGACAAACTTTGACTCCATCGGTGATATCGACCGAAAGGTCATAGGGGAGTGGGTGCACCTGCTTTAACACGGCCTTGACGTCATCGACGGTATAAGCCGCCACGTAGTCGCGACCATGACGCGCGGCGCGATCGGCATCCACCTGTTGAAGATGCGCACTGTCCAGGAGGAGGACTGACAGCAGGTCGCGCGTCGCCGCGGTCGAATAAATAGGTCCGATAAATCCCTGGGCGGCCAGGCGAGGGAGCAGGCCGCTGTGATCGAGATGCGCGTGCGTCAGGATGACGAAGTCGATCGCGCGCGGATCGAACCCGAACGGTACAGTGTTGCGTGCGCGCGTGCCGGCCGGGCCCTGAAACATACCGCAGTCCACCAGGAAGCGGGCCTTCGTGGTTTCAAACAGGAAGCAGGAACCCGTTACCTGTCGGGCGGCTCCATGAAATGTAACGTACATCGACCGGTCAGCGGTGCACCCCCCTGTCAGGGGGTGACCCCAATCCCAGAGGCGGTCGAACGCGACGGCAAGGCCGGCAGCGGCCGGATGAGGTCCGGCGCCGGTTCAGCGACTAACTGCTCGACAGCAAAGGGCAACGGCTCGCACCACTCGACGCCGACTCCATGATCGGCTTTGCGCACGACGCAAGCGGGAATCCGAATGAGATCCATGCGGCCCTGATTACACACCGCGATTTCTACCTCGATGCGTTTGAGAGGCGGAAGACTCGGCTCCGTTTCGAGCAGGGCGCCGCTTGCGCTTATATTCCGAAGGCAAGCGCGTCGCGGCGCACGCCAGCTCGTTGCGTGGAGGCGGACTTGAACATCAAGCTTTGATCGCTGTCCCCATCTATGCTCCATCGCGACCCTCTCGGACTCCAAAGCCCCAACTCCGGAGGGCTGCTGAACCCGGTTGGATATCAGGTCGAGCATGGCTGTGTACATGCGCGCATGCTGATGCGGTTCGAAGTGCGTTGCCATACGGAGTTTCCGAAACCCGATATCTCTACTGAGTCCCGCGGGGCTAGCCATCGGAGGGCACGGGCCAATGGGTCAGGAGTGGCGCCATTGGTTTCCCAGACAGCATACGCCGCATGGCCTGCCCGAGTAGCGCCGCAACCGACAGGGTGATGAGCTTTCGGCCCGCGGCGGGACCCGCGCGAATACCCACACTGTCGGTCGCCAACACATCAGTGATTGCGCCGGAGGTCAGCACTGCCTCAAGTCCCTCGGCGTAGGGGGTGTGACTCACGGCAACATGAACGGCGATGGCGCCTGCCTCCCGGCACCTTTCTGCCGCACGAATCAAAGTACCACCTGTTGCGCAGAGGTCGTCCACGATCAATGCCGCCCGGCCGCCGACGTCGCCTACGAGACGACCGGTTGAAACCTTGCCCGATGCACGTCGCTTTTCAATGAACGCTAGGTCCACCGACCGCCCGAGGCGCGCTTCTAAGAGTTCCTGGAACACCTGCGCCCGCTTGACGCCTCCGACGTCCGGGGAGACGACCACGAGGTTTGCGCTCCCCTGGCCAGTCGAAAAATGGTCGGCCATCATCGGAAGGGCGGTTAGATGATCGACGGGAATACGGAACGCATTGTCTAACGCTGCCGGATTGTGAACATCCAGAGCAATCAGGCGGTCCGCACCCGAAGCTTCCAGCAACTGTGCGACGTAGCGTGTGTTAACCGGATCGCGTAGCTGCGTACGCCTATCTTTGCGCGCATAGGCAAGGTAAGGAATGATCACTATGCGCTGGCTTGCGCCAGCGTCCCGCAGTCCGTTGAGCAGGAACAGAAGTCGAACGAAACTCTCCGCGATCGATGTGGTCGGTGAGCCAGCCAGAGATTGCAGAACGTATGTCGGACGGCCGCGCACAGAGGTAAGCGGGCGCAGTTTGAATTCTCCGCCTTCGAACCTCCGTTCCTCGAGTGCGGAGAGCTCCCTCCCCGCCTGCGCGCACGTAGCCTGGCCCAGCTCGAGACTCTCCGTCAGCGCATAGAACCTTGGATCCAGGGTTTCGGGTGGCGTGACCACGCTACAAGCGTACCTGTTGATGTCGCATGACTCGATCCGGGCTTATACGTACGGGGGTGTCAACTGTCCCGCCATGTTTTCCGGTCTCTATGCATGCGACCCACCAGGCAGCCATGAGAGTTGAGTGTTGACCGCCGGTAAGCAACGCCAGGGAGGCTTGCGTGCTCTTTTGTATGGCGAGTTGGATGGCGTCGTGGACGTTCTCGTCACGCTTGAGCGCGCGCATCAGGCATCAGGTCCAAGCTTTGATGCCCGCGCGAGCGGCACCGCGCAGCGCTGCATCCGGATCAATCAGCAGCCTCGTTGGGATCGCTCGTACGTAGTCAGACAGGCGGCCTTTGTTCTCAAACTGCTGGCGAAACGGGCTCTCGATCAAGAATGTCTGGATCTTCTGCGCTATACCGCCGGCGATGATGACGCCGCCGCGCGCGCCGTGAGCCAAGGCGATATCGCCGGCAACTGACCCGTAGACCGAACAGAAGAGCGTCAGAGTGTTACGACAATCTGATTCGCCTGCCATCGCGCGCGTCGTGAGCTCCGCTGCAGACAGCATCTCGACGCTCCGTCCCGCAGCCTCTTGCTGGATGCGATACAGGTTCTGCAGTCCGGCGCCTGACAGAATCCGTTCCACTGAAACACGGCCGAACTGACGTTGCAGCGCCCGCAGAGTTTCCACCTGCTGACCATCCGTGGGTGCAAAGCCGATGTGCCCACCCTCTGTAACCAGAGGTATCACCAGCTTTCCGTGCCGCACGAGGCAAGACACGCCGAACCCGGTTCCCGCGCCCATGATGGATACTGGTGAATCAACAGCTCCCTCCAGATCCGGGCCTATGTTGAGCAGGTCCCGTGGCTCCAGCGTCTCCACCGAGTGCGCGAGTGCGGCGAAGTCGTTGATGAGAATTACGTCTGCGAATCCGAGTTGCCGCAACTCAGATTCTGAAATAGACCAGTTGCGATTCGTCAGGTTGACTCGACCGCGGGTCACCGGACCCGCTGCCGCGATTGCGGCGGCGCGCGGCAGGCTCGCCAAACCGCTATGCTCAATATAGGCATGGAGCGCCGCTGGAAAGCCGGGGAATTGTTCAGCTTCGAGGTCGAGCCGATTGCTCAGCTGTGGGCGAGCGCCTCCGTGCAGCTCGATGAGGCCGAAGCGAGCATGTGTCCCGCCGACATCGGCAGCGAGCATGGAATGCACGTTAGCGAGTCCCGCTGCCACGCAATGTCACGACTTCCGATGGTTGCATATGGCGACTCATCTCGGCTTCGACCTGCAATACGTGCTGGGTCGTTTTCACCACAGCGTCTGGATTGAGACTGATGGAGTCGATGCCCAAACGGACGAGGAATTCGGCGAATTCCGGGAAATCCGACGGGGCCTGCCCGCAGAGCCCGGAATGGCGCTGATTGCGCTGGCAGCCTTCCACGGCCAGGCGGATCATCTGCTTCACTCCCGGGTCGCGCTCGTCGAAGTCGAAGGCAACGATGGCAGAGTCGCGATCCACTCCGAGCGTCAGCTGCGTCAGGTCGTTCGAGCCGATGGAGAAACCGTCGAAAATCCGGCTGAATTCATCGATCAAGAGCACGTTGTTCGGGATCTCGCACATGACGTAGATCTCGAGCCCCTCCTTGCCGCGTTCCAGTCCGAGTGCGCGCATCCGTTCGACGACCCGCGATCCTTCTTCTACGCGCCGGCAGAAGGGAATCATCAGCTTGATGTTGGTCAGCCCCATGACTTCCCGGGCGCGCTTCATCGCGGCGCATTCCAATGCAAACCCTTCGGCATACGAAGGATGTGCGTAGCGCGAGGCACCTCTGAAGCCGAGCATCGGGTTAGCCTCGTGCGGCTCAAACCAGCGCCCACCGAGAAGGCCTGCGTATTCGTTCGTCTTGAAGTCCGACATGCGGACGATCACCGGCTTCGGGTAAAACGCGGCTGCAATCGTTGCTATGCCTTCGGCAAGGCTGCGGATGAAGAACTCAGCGGGGGTGCGATCATTTCGCGCGAGGTCGATTAGTGCGCGGCGCTCGGCTTCATCTTTTACGGATTCAGGATGCAGCAGCGCCATCGGGTGAGCCTTGATGTATTCCGCGATAACGAATTCCATGCGGGCAAGACCGACGCCATCGTTGGGAAGGAAGCTGCTCTGGAACGCGAGTTCCGGATTGCCCAGGATGAGCATGATCTTTGTGCGCGGCCGCGGGAGACCCGCCAGGTCCGTGCGCCGGACCTCGAATGGCAGGCGTCCGTCGTACACCTTGCCGACGTCGCCGTCGGCACACGACACTGTGACCGGCTGGCCATCGACCAGCTTCTGCGTCGCATCTTCACAGCCAATGACGGCCGGGATGCCGAATTCGCGTGCCACAATAGCCGCATGACAGGTTCTCCCACCGCGGTTGGTCACAATGCCGGCAGCTCGCTTCATGACCGGCTCCCAATCGGGAGTCGTCGTGTCGGTAACCAGCACGTCTCCGGCTTTGAAGTCGGCCATTCTTGTGGCGTCTGCGATGACATGCACGGTCCCGGTGCCGACCCGCGAGCCCACCGCATGGCCGGTCACTAGTACCCGAGCGGTCCCCTGCAGATTGAATTCCTCAAGAAAGCCGCTGCGTTTGTTGGCTGCTGCAGTCTCGGGACGAGCCTGCACGATATAGAGTTGTTGGTCGATGCCGTCCTTTGCCCATTCGATGTCCATGGGCAGCGATTTGCCGGCCTTGTTGCTGTAGTGACGCTCGATCTTCAGTGCGTAGTCCGCCAGCGTGCAGACATCCTCATCGGTAATGCAGAAGCGGTTTCGATCTGATTCCGCAGTAGGCACGTTGCCCACCGCCGCCTGCTTGCCATCATCGACATACACCATCTTGATCTGCTTGCTTCCCAGCGAGCGCCGCAGCACTGAGCGGTTACCCCGCTCAAAAGTCGGTTTGAACACCATGAACTCATCCGCCTCGAGCGCGCCCTGTACGATGTTTTCGCCTAGGCCGTAAGCTGCGCTGATGAGTACCACATCCCGAAAGCCCGTTTCCGTGTCCAATGTAAACATGATGCCGCTGGTACCGAGATCTGCGCGCACCATCTTCATCACGCCGATCGAGAGCGCTACCTTGAAATGATCGAAACCATTATCGACGCGGTAGTGAATGGCGCGATCGGTGAACAGGCTGGCGAAGCAGCGCTTACAGGCTTCCAGCAACTTCTCTTCCCCGTGGACATTCAGAAAGGATTCCTGCTGTCCGGCGAAGCTGGCGGTCGGGAGATCTTCCGCCGTGGCTGAGCTGCGTACAGCCACACTCAGGCCCTCGCCGTATTGTTGGCGCAACTCCCGATAGCCCGCGCGAATCTCGGCCTCGAGGTCTGGAGGAATGGGGGCGCCCAACACGATTTCGCGTGCGCGGCGGCCGCGGCGCGCCAGGTCGTCCATATTGCTTGGATCGAGGCCGTCCAACGCTTCGTGCAGGGGCTGCCGCGCGCCCGCCCGTTCGAGCAGATACCTGTACGCCTCGGCGGTGATCGCGAAGCCGTTGGGCACTCTGACGCCCTGCGAGCTCATATTGCGATACATCTCGCCAAGGGATGCGTTCTTGCCGCCAACCGTTGCAACATCCTCGATCCCGATCTCGCCGAACGAGCGGATGTAGCGTGAAATCGCCATAGGACATTCCTCATTGCCGATTTGGCAAGCGTGCTCCTTCGGCAGACCAATGTGATTCGCAGATGTACGTATTGGCGCGTGCAGTATTCGATCGTCAAATGAGCCTGCGAAGTGGTTGCATTGCTAGTGTGAGGAGTGACTGATGAGCACGAACAACCCTGCCGCGCAGATTGGCCGCTGGTATCTGCGCTGGGACAAAGGTGAGATCTTCCAGGTCACGGGCCGCGACAACGCCTCGCGGATGATCCAGGTCCGGACTTTTGATGGCGGCTCGGATGAAATCGCCGAGGATCTCTGGAGCCGGCTGCCATTGGGAACGGCGGATCCGCCGTACGATTGGGCAGGGCCGGACGAAACGGTAGAGGAGATCGATTTGGAGTTTGCACAGCCGCCAGCAGATATGGTCGTCTCCGGGCCGGTGAATGTAATCGAGGCCGGGCCGGCATTGCCAACCAAGGACGGCGACGAATCGGAGCAGCGCAACCACTGACTTTGACGGGACCGACTACGGCCGTCCCGCGTCTTATGGAGCCATCAGCGCAGAGGCGGCTCTCAGAGCGGCTCTGCCGGTGCCGTCTCTTCCTGCTTCTCCGGCTTCTCGGTCATGGTTGCTTCGGCGAGCAACAGCACGCCGGCAACTGACACAGCATTCTCGAGTGCGATTCGGACTACCTTGGCCGGGTCCACGATACCTGCCTCAAAGAGGTCCACGTAGGCCTTCCTGGCAGCGTCGTAACCGATGTTGCCTTCTGAGTTCAACATGCGGTCGACGACAACGCCGCCATCTGCAGCCGAATTCTCTGCGATCTGTCGCGTCGGGGCTTCAAGAGCGCGCCGGAGAATCTGCACACCTGTGCGCTCATCGCCTGTGCATTCCGCCTCTACTGCGGCCAACGATATCGTCGAGCGCAACAATGCAAGGCCTCCTCCCGCCACGATGCCTTCGGCTATGGCAGCTTTCGTGGAACTGATCGCATCATCCAGAGCATCCTTCTTTGCCTTCATTTCCGATTCGGAGGGGGCCCCTACCCGGATGACAGCCACTCCGCCCGAGAGCTTGGCAAGCCGCTCCTCCAACTTCTCGCGGTCATAGTCGCTGGTCGCTTCATCAATCTCCCTGCGGATCATCTGGATGCGGCCCTGGATCGCAGCTTTCTCCCCGCCGCCGCCGATGATCGTGGTGTTATCCTTGTCTACAACCACGCGCTTTGCTCTGCCGAGCTGTTCCAGCTGAACGCTCTCGAGCTTGATGCCCACTTCTTCGGAGATCAACTCACCGCCCGTGAGTACGGCAATGTCCTGCAGGATGGCCTTGCGTCGGTCGCCAAAGCCGGGTGCTTTGACGCCCGCGCTCTTGAGTACACGCCGGATCTGGTTGACGACCAACGTCGCCAGCGCCTCACCCTCGATATCTTCCGCAATGAAGAGGACCGGCCGCCCCGACTTCGCGACCTGTTCGAGCAGCGGCAACATATCCTTGAGAATATTCAGTTTGCGGTCGCAGATGAGGATGTAGGGCTCCTCCAGTACCGCCTCCATGGTATTCGTATCGGTGATGAAGTAGGGCGACAGATACCCCCGGTCGAATTGCAGGCCCTCAACGACATCGAGGGTAGTCTCGGTAGTTTTGGACTCCTCGACGGTGATGACTCCGTCTCCGCCGACCCTTTCCATCGCATTGGCTACGAGCTCGCCAATCGTCGTGTCATTGTGTGCCGAAATGGTCGCCACCTGTGCCTTTTCCTTGCGGTCGCTCACGGGCTTTGCCTGCTTCTTCAGCGCCTTCACGGTCGCTTCCAATGCGCGATCGAGGCCGCGCTTCAGATCGATTGCGCTCGCACCGGCAGCAACGTTCCGCACACCATCCGAGAAGATTGCATGTGCGAGGATCGTGGCTGTGCTCGTACCGTCCCCGACCAGGTCACCCGTCTTTTCAGCGGCCTGGCGCAACATTTGCGCACCGAGATTTTCCTCGGGATTTTCGAGCTCCATTTCCTTGGCGATCGTGACTCCGTCGTTGCAGACGATCGGTGCTCCCCATTTCTTTTGAATCAGCACCGATTTCGATTTCGGCCCCAATGTGATCCGCACGGCGTCGGCGAGTTGCGTTGCGCCCCGGAGTACCTTCTCCCGGGCCTGCGAGCGAAAAAAAACCTGCTTCGAGGTCATGTCTGCGATCTCCCGGATACATTTACTCCGTTCGATCATCCTCGGATGCCCTTTGACGTATGGCTATACGGACTTGCACGGATCCGGGGGGTTGAGGAGCTGCGCGCATTGGCCCGATTAGGTAGAACTGCGTATTCTCGTGGACCTCACTCGCCGTCAATGTCACTGGAAGATAAAGATGGGTGGCAGTATCTGCGCGACCGAAACACGTATGGGCAGTGCAGACCGTGTGTCGCCCGAGTTGATTGCGCTTGCGGGTTGCACTGAGCAGGACGTCTTTCTGCGGCTCGAGACCTCGATTCGCGGTCTATCGGCTGACCAGGTTTCGGACCGGCGCGAGAAGTGGGGCATAAACAGGATTGCCCACGAGGAGCACAGGCCGTTCCTCATGCAGTTTGTGCGACGTCTCGTTGATCCGCTGAACATCCTTCTGTTGAGTCTTGCGACCGTATCAATGCTCACGGGAGATCGCCAGTCTCCAGTCATGATCTTTCTGATGGTCGTGCTCAGTGTGTCGCTTTCACTTCTCCAGGAGCACAGATCCGGCAGGGCCGCGCAGAAGTTGCAGGCAATGGTGCACACGACCACGGCTGTACTCAGGCAATCGTCTACGCTGCCGCCTTCGCAGAGCATCGATCCGACCGCTCCCCGGGAAATACCGATCGAGCAGTTGGTGCCGGGCGACATCGTCCATCTCTCGGCTGGCGACATGGTTCCCGCGGACCTCAGGGTGATTGCGGCCAAGGACCTGTTCATCAACCAGTCGGCTCTCACAGGCGAAAGCGTTCCAGCGGAAAAGCACGCCCAGCCGATCACGACACCCACGTCTGAAATCGATACCCTGACGAATATCTGCTTCATGGGCACGAGTGTGGTCAGTGGGGCCGCGACGGCAGTGGTGGTGCTGACTGGTCGTCACGCCTACTTTGGTGGGGTCGCGGAGATCATTGCCCGACATCGCGCCCCGACGAGTTTCGACAAGGGTATCAGCCGCTTTGCCTGGCTGATGGTCCGCTTCATCATGATCATGGCACCGCTCGTATTCCTCATCAACGGTTTTACCAAGGGAGACTGGCTGCAGGCCCTGCTGTTTGCGACGGCGGTAGCGGTTGGCTTGACGCCCGAGATGCTGCCAATGATCGTGACCGTGAATCTGGCGAAGGGTGCGCTCGCCATGTCGCAACTGCGGGTGATCGTCAAGCGGTTGAATGCCATCCAGAACTTTGGCGCCATGGATGTACTGTGTACCGATAAGACCGGAACGCTGACCCAGGACCGCGTCATCCTGCAAAAGCACGTGGATCTGCTCGGGCAGGAAAGCCAGGAGGTGTTCGAGTACGCATACCTCAACAGCTATCACCAGTCCGGGCTCAAGAACCTGCTCGATATGGCGGTTCTGAATCATGTGGACGCCCAGAGCTTGTCGGACACGGCACGTCGGTATCACAAGATCGACGAGGTGCCCTTCGACTTTGAGCGCCGGCGTATGTCGGTGGCAGTGGAAGGACCGCAGAGGCGCCTGCTCATCTGCAAGGGAGCCGTCGAGGAGATCTTTGCGGTTAGTCGGCATGGATACGCGGCGGGCGAGTCCTTCCTGCTCGATGAGACACATTTGTCGCAACTACGCAGGACGTCCGAAGAGCTCAATGCCGATGGCTTTCGAGTCATCGCAGTTGCTATCAAAGAGCTGGCTGTGGACCAGCAGACATGCGGTCTGCAGGATGAATCGGACTTGCTCCTCGTCGGTTATATCGCCTTTTTGGACCCACCCAAGGAAAGCGCGGCCAAGGCGATCAAAGCTCTTGCGGCGCACGGTGTGACGGTGAAGGTTCTCACCGGTGATAACGACATCATCACCCGTAAGATTTGCCGCGAAGTCGATTTAGCGGTCGAGCGCGTCGTGCTTGGCAGCGAGCTGGCGGCCATGACTACGGATGAACTGCTCGCGGCGGTCGATCAGGCACAGATCTTCGCAAGGCTCTCCCCCACACAGAAAGCCAGTGTGATTGGGGCATTGCAGAAGAAGGGTCACGTGGTCGGCTTTCTCGGCGACGGCATCAATGACGGACCGGCGCTGAAAGTCGCCGATGTCGGAATCTCCGTAGATTCTGCCGTAGATATTGCGAAGGAGTCTGCCGACATCGTTCTGCTGGACAAGAGCCTCCTGGTGCTCGATCGGGGAGTGATCGAGGGGCGCAAGGTGTTCTCCAACGTCGTGAAGTATATCCGAATGGGTGCAAGCTCTAACTTTGGAAACATGTTCAGCGTAATCGGTGCGAGCGCTTGGCTGCCGTTTCTACCTATGGCACCAATCCAGGTCCTGGCAAACAACCTTCTCTATGACATCTCCCAGACGGCGATCCCCACGGACAACGTGGATGAGGAATATCTGTTGCGCCCACGCCGGTGGGAAATTCGTGATATCGGCCGCTTCATGCTGTTCATCGGCCCGATCAGCTCGATTTTTGACTACGCAACCTTTCTGACCCTGTACTTCATCTTCGGCGCAAAGGATCTGCCTCACGCCTCGTTGTTCCAGACCGGCTGGTTTGTCGAATCCATTCTTTCGCAGACGCTCATCATCCACGTGCTGCGCACAGGCCGGCTTGCCTTCATCGAGAGTCGCGCCAGTCTGCCGCTGATGATTACCAGCGGATTGGTCTGCCTGATTGGGATCGCCCTGCCGTACTCACCGCTAGGTAACGCGTTGGGCTTCACTCCGCTACCCGGATCGTACTGGCCGATGCTCGGTGCGATGGTGATCGCCTACCTGGTTCTCACCCATGCCATGAAGGTTTGGCTCAACCGACGATTTGCGCTCGACTGAACGAGAGATACGTCAAGCAGATGAGGTCTCCGCGAGGCCCGAGCCGTACAGCAACTCACAGACCTCCGAGTCACCGACTTGCTCAAAGTCGTCGTACCATTCACCGACCGATGACAAATCCACGGCAATATGGAGAGTGACCACGTCGTCGGCTTCCGCGCAGACGAGCGCCTCCGCATTACCTGATGTCACTGGCGCCGCAGCGACCACAGTTGCAGCCTTCAGTCTGCGGGCTTCGCGGACGGCTGCGAGCATCGTGCATCCTGTTGCCAACCCATCGTCCACCAGAAGCACCGACATTCCCCTTAGGTTCAGCGGCGGCAGTCCTCGACGATAAGTTCGTTCACGACGCCGCAGTTCCGCGCGCTCTTTGCGCACCAGCTCCTCAAACACTCGCGTGGTCACTTGTGTTGCGGGATTAGCCTCCCGCACCACGGTTCTCCCGGCCATCGCGCCGATTGCGAATTCGGGATTGCCCGGCATGCCAATTTTCCGAACCGGCATCACATCCAGAGGCGCGTGTAAGGTGCGAGCGACTTCGTATGCCACCGGAACGCCACCGCGGGGTAATGCCAGGACCAGCGAGGGCGTGGGCATTGCTCGTTGCTGGATGGCACGAGCCAGCTGAATTCCGGCTGCGCTGCGATTTGGAAAGGGCTGCGCGAACGAGTTCATTGTCCAAACATAGAAGATTCTGCTGCGCCGAGCCATAGCGGTTTTCCCGCATAGCACTGAGCGTGGAGGAGGGCTCCAATGACCCAACTCGTATTGATCATGTGCAGCTCGGCTTCCGACAGGAGCAACTATGAAAGCGTTAGTTTATGGCGGTCCAGGCGTCAAGAGCCTGGAGAGTCGGCCCAAACCCGAAATTACACACCCTGGCGATGCCATCGTCAGGATCACTAAGACGACGATCTGCGGGACAGACCTCCACATTCTGAAGGGGGATGTCCCTACTTGCGCGCCGGGCCGGGTACTTGGGCACGAAGGTGTGGGTGTCATTGATTCAGTCGGAGCCGCCGTTACGGAACTGAAGCCAGGCGATCACGTCCTGATCTCATGCATATCTTCCTGCGGAGTGTGTGACTACTGCAGGCGCGGCATGTTTTCACATTGCCTCACCGGAGGTTGGATCCTTGGAAATGCAATTGATGGGACTCAGGCGGAATATGTGCGCACCCCGCATGCCAATACGAGCCTCTATCGGATACCCGCGGGCGTTGATGAAGAAGCCCTCGTTATGCTGAGCGACATTCTGCCGACAGGATTTGAATGTGGTGTTCTCAACGGAAGAGTCGCTCCCGGCTCATCCGTGGCGATCGTGGGCTCCGGACCTATCGGACTCGCGGCGCTGCTCACGGCTCAATTCTACTCGCCGTCCAAGATCATCATGATCGATCTCGATGAGAACCGGCTCGCCACCGCACTTACATTCGGTGCCACGGATGTCATTAACAGCGCACAGCCGGATGTGGTGGAGAAAGTAATGGCGCTTACCGGTGGCCGAGGTGTTGACGCGGCAATTGAGGCCGTCGGGATTCCAGCCACATTTCTGCTATGTGAGAATCTGGTTGGTGCCGGCGGCGTCATCGCCAACATCGGAGTGCATGGGCACAAAGTCGATCTGCACCTCGAGACCTTGTGGGCACAGAACATCGCGATTACCACGAGGCTGGTAGATACCGTGAGTACGCCGATGCTGCTGAGGACGGTGCAGGCGAAGAAGTTGGACCCAGCTCGCCTGATCACTCATCGATTCGACTTCGCTGAGATGATACTGGCTTACGATACCTTCGCACGGGCGGCGGAGACGCATGCTCTCAAGGTGATCATCAGCGTCTGAGGTCATCGACGAATCGATGCGCACCATCACCGCGCTTGGAGGATGTCATTCAGCTGGCCGGGCCGCCACGGTGCTGCAACAACGGAAGCCAAGATGGTAGTTGGCATGACTGTGCGGATCCATTACTCGGCTGCCATGCCAGAATGGCGCGCGCCAGCGGCACCAGTCCTCGTGGGCGCGATAGGTGTCAAATATGAACCAGCTGCCCTTCATTTCGGTATATCCCAGAGACGTGCTGCCCCGGCTTGACATCTGGTCGGGCGCTAGCGGTAGGTTCATGTGCTCGGCGGCATTGCCGTTCAGGTCGAATACCTCGAGAGGACTCTTGCAGGCCGGGAAACTTCCCGTTGGATAGGTGTTGCTGCCACACTGAGCCCAGTTACCTCCGTTACATCCGGCGTTCTTGAAGCTGCCGGTTGCGCAGATCTGCCGCTCGTAAATGGGCCCGTAACTCCATCGTTTATCGATTGTATGGGCGTTGTTGTGAAGTTGACGCATGCGCTCGATTGCGACTTGCGGGGATACCCCTTGCGCCAGCTCGAAGCGGTAGTCAGGGGGCTCGCTGCTACCTTGGCAGGCGTCCTCCCATTCATTGGCGTCGCATAGACGCTTGCCCTCAGCAGAGCAGACCTGGGCGGCCTCCCGCGCCTTGACCCAGACCACCGGGTAAGTGCAGGGAATGTCCGGAAACTCGAATTGATCGATACAGGCCTTGGCGTCTTCGGGCGTTTGCATTCTGGAATTGTAGAGCGGCGCCATGTACTTGGCGCCGCAAACCCGCTCGAATCGCGGATTCTCAAAGACAACGCCCTTTGCATGAGCCTGCGCTACACACTGCGCAGTTGTCAGCGGGTGTCGCGTGATGGCGGGGTTGCCCTGACCGATGATGTTGGAACCTGCGAAAATGGCGCGGATCCGCTCCATTTGTGCGGGTTGCAATCCGTGCACGGTCTGCAGTTGCTGCAGCATCTGCGCATTATTCTGCGCAAGCGTTTGAGCCCCTGAGCTCGCGCTCCATATCATTGCCGCAAGGGTCATGAACGGCAGCGTCCGCCCGTTGCTCATCGGGTGCTATCGCGTCGTGTGAAGTAAAAGAAATCCCGATCGTCAGGGAAGGCAAGAAATCGCGGGGCCAGTTCACCGTGGGACGAGCGGTCGACCTCTCTCATGTCATCGATAAGATGCTCGACCAGCATCTCGTGTCCCTGCCGGACATAAAGGGCGAGATACGTGTGTTCCAATGCATTCATGTCCAAATGCATTGCGTACCGGCAACCATATGCCTGAAACACTCGCGCCATCGCGGATGGGGTAGCCGCGGAGAAGTAGCCGTAGATTAGATATCGACGCTGCTGATTCTCCTGCAGACACATTCCAGCCCGCAACGTGCGCAGATCCTCATTTGCCGATCCAGACCAATTCCCCGGTCCCCACAAGTTCACGAAATCGCCTGACACCCCACGCGCGCGTTGTGGATCGTACTCGATCAGAGGTACACCGTTCTGCCGTGCATATCGTATGTGGGGCAGCAGTGCGTCATCTTCAGTGGTCCATGTCCGGACGGCCACCCGTCCATCATTCGTCGCAAACGCGGTGGCTAATCCCGGTTGCAACTTGCTGAAGACAACCCCCTCTTCGACAAAACCGTAATGACTTCCGTGATTGCGCAGCGCGAAGGGGCCGCTTTTGAACGCTCCGTGGATGCGTTTGAAGCCGCCGGCGAATGCGGCGATTGTCTGCGGCGCATCCGCAGGGCTGATCATTCCGTTTGTGACCAAAGGTGCCGAATTTGCGACCCCATCCGGCCCGGGGAGACGAAGGTCTTGCGAGGAGGAGGGCGGACGCTCGGACCAGTCGAGCCGCGGATGATCTGTCCCGATGACGAAATGCAAATCGAGTGCCTGCAGATCAAAGGCCACGAGGTAGACGAGTGCCCCCGACTCAGTCGTTCCGAGCGGATTTACACTGCGTTCGTGTCCCAGCAAGATGTTTCTGGAAATGTCTTGCGGTGCGATCGCACTGACAGTCACTCCTCCAAGGCCCCGCACGGCATACCACTTACCAGGCAGCATCTGGTGGTCTGGTGCCTCGAGATCGAGGGACAGGTGCTCGGTTGTCAGCGCCAGATCGGCCATTTCGGGGGCAATGTCTGCAGCCGCAGGGCCGCCCGACAGATCCCCTGACTGCGCCCCGGCCGCCGCCATTGCCGGCAGGCCCTTTTCGAGAAATTCGTCCCGATAGAACTCCCGTTTCACAAACTCGATAATCCGGTCGCCACCCCAGATGCGATCGCGCAGGAAATCGGTTACGCGCTCCAGGGATGTCCGGTGACCGGCGACCGCATTGCGCAAGTACAAAGCGCCGGAGCACAAAGGGGCGTACGGCAGACCCGAGTCAGCCGCCTCTGCGAGTGCGTTCTGCGAGTTGCCGCTCCACAGTCGGCAGATCGAACCATTCGCCGTCTCGATGTCGACCGCTCGATTGTCGCTCGACGTCAGGCGCAACTCGCGCCCCAGCCTATCGGGATTTTCGAGATGGTAAGTCAAGTGTACATTGCTCGCTGACCAATCCAACGATAGGAGATACCAAGTATTCGTCTGCGGGTTGAGATTTGTCAGCGTTGCGTTACCGGGCGCCCCGTTCGCCTGTTGCAGGTAGATGCGCGTCTCTGTCCGAACGCGCTGCAGTTCCAGAATCGACTTCGGTGCATCTTCATCGTACTGCAGGCGCTGCCTGGCGAATTGCTCCTCCTGCGCGGAGTTGGGAACTGCAGTCAATGGACCGACTGTCAGCAAGACAAATGCCATGATCAACACTGCTCCTGGACGTCCGCCCATTAATTTTGTTACACGGCGAGCCATGCACTCACCGCCATAAGCAAGATCAGCGCGACGCTCACTCGGTTTTTGATCGCGAACACGAGCGGATCGTCTGTCATGCGACCCCGGTGCGCCATCAGCCACATATAGCTGATCCAGTAGAGCAGCAATACGCAGGTACACCAGATCAGTTGCGAGCGCGAATACGCGCGGTCAATTGCGGCTGTAGCCAGATACAAAGCAAGAACGAGAACGGAAAGGGCTCCGCAGGCGACTCCCAATGCCAGGATGAAGTCCTGATCTTCGAGACGGTATGCACGTGCGTGTGCTGTTGCACCATCCCGAGTACGAAGTAGGGCAAGTTCAGCGTAGCGCTTGATGAGAGCCAGACTGACGAACAGAAATATGCAGAACGCGAGCAGGCGCGCTGAAGGATCGATTCGAACGGCGGCCGCACCTGCAATGATCCGCAGTGCGTAACCGGCAGCCAGAACGAACACATCCAGCAATACAACCTCTTTCACCCACAGCGTGTAGGCAATTGATATGCCCAGATAGAGTGACAGCGTCAACACAAGATGTGATCCGATGAACGCAGCTACTACAGTGGCCGACACGAGCAGCAGGGCAGCGGTCGCAAGGGCGACCCGCGTCGGCAGTCTGCCGGAAGCTATCGGCCGGTTCCGCTTGTGCGGATGCATTCGATCCGACGGTGCATCTTTCAGATCATTCAGCAAATACACGGTCGATGCGACCAGACTGAACGCTATGAAGGCGCCGATGGCAGTGCCTAGGAGCGCCAGATCGGCAATGCGATGCGCCGCCGCCAGAGGAGCAAACACCAGTAGGTTCTTCAGCCATTGGTGCGGCCGCATGCCTTCGAAGGCAGCGGCGGCCACGGATGCAGGTGTTCTTCGCTGCGGGCTTGACGATATGTCCTGGGGACCTGCTATGCGCGTCAGAGCAGTTTCAAAAACAGTATTTTGCAAGTTGCAGCACTCCCTTTTTCCATGGGACACGATGAGTTACCCCGGTGGTCGCGCGGATTTGCTCTCTATGAGCGACATACCAGTCATAGTTTCGAATCAGTGCGGCGCGATTCGAGTAGCACGGGCGAAAGCCCAGGTGATCTTTGAGTCTCTCAATCGAGACGAAGCTATCCTCGGCTGCTGTGTCGTAAATCCAGGGATACAGAGGGGACAGATGCAGTGCGCCGAACAGGCCGAGAATCACTCGCGCCGGCTTCGCTGGAACGCTCACAACGCGTCGCCCGTGTCCCGCCCGGTCGAGGACAGCCTGGAAGTTCTCGCGCATGGTGCCGAACTCGGAGGCGCCGACATTGAAGGTGTCACTGACTTTCTCAGGTGTACCGTTCGCACACAGGGCGATCGCCTGGCACAAGTCGTAGACGTCCAGCAGCTGATAACGATTGTCCCCTGAGCCCAACACCGGGAAACTCCGGCCGCTGTAGGCCCAGTCGTACAGCAACTCGAATGCCCCGAGCCGCTCGGGCCCAACGAAGCTCTTCGGACGCAGGATGCTGGTGCACAAGCCTTGGGTACGGGCGCCTGCGCAAAGCGACTCTGCTTGGATCTTCGACTCCCCGTACGGGCCGACACCATGCAAGCCGCCAGATTCAAGGAGAGGATGGTGGTCGGGGATTCCGTAAACCTCAGTGGATGAGATGAGGATGAAGCGCTGAATTGCCTGCCGGACAGCGCTTTCGAGTAGGTTCCTCGTGCCGACCACGGCCGTGGAGAGAATATCGCTACGGGGCGCCAAGGGCAGCGCAGCCGCACCATGAACCACTATATCAACATCAGCCACCGCACGGTCCACAGTGGCCCGATCGCGAATGTCACCATCGACTACGTCGATGCTGCCACGCTCCGGATAGTCAAACGACGCGATATCGATCGAGCGGACGAAGTGTCCCTGTGAGAGGAGGTAACGGCATAAATTGATGCCGAGAAACCCCGCGCCGCCTGTAATGAGATAACGCGTAGACATTATGAGTAGATGATGCCGTCGCAAGGACTGGATAACGTCAGTAGATCTACTGACGGCGCGGCTGGAGGGTTGGGGCAGGCTTACCCAGCAAATGCGCGCAGCCGAACGGAGAGTTTCGACCGCGGCTGTGAATTGCAGCGTACGTGCAAACTCGCCGGACTGCGATCCGCGAATATACGTATGGGGCTGAGGTTGCTCGGATCCCCTGATCGAATCGAGCTTGTGGGGGATCTACGCCGGGTCACTCCGGCCGTTTGCGGCTGATATGGCGCATTCTGCAACGCCTTACCTCATCGCTTGACTGCCTGCGGAACACTGCAGCCTTGCTGTCCGGCCAACGTTATCCTCAGGCCTGACGCCGCGAAGTTGAACCGCAAACCACGCACCTTGGATTCGAGTTGCATTGTAACCCCACGTTCGTTCTTCAGAAGCGCGGCAGATTCGCCGCGCGCAAGGGCCACACCTGTGGACATTGCAAAATACTGCCCTGAAAAGTCGTTTAATGAATTCAGGTTGAAGACCAATCCTTCCGCCTTGAGACTGGCGGCAGCTACATCGCCCAGTGACAGTCCACGCACGCAAAACGTCTGCTCCGTTCCCTGATAGCTGAGTGTCCCATGACCCCAGCCATAACCCACCCCCACTGCTATCAATCCTCCTGACATCCGGACAGTCGCATCGAACTTTAGGGGCTGCCCGCTCGCGGATCGCCCCGTTGCGCATGACAAGAGTGCAGGCGTCGCCGCAAGCAGTACGGTCGCCATACAAAGATGAATCAGCAGTTTCATGGATGACTGGTGGGAATAATCCTGGTTCCGGAAATTGGCATCCACGCTATTCCCACCAGGCGACTCGAGATATACGGGGTTTCCCCTCCTGGTCATGCGGTAAGTGCGTATCGAGCGGCACCAAGATTAGCCCAGGTTGCGCATGGTCACTTTGCATCGTAAAGTACAGTAACCATGCGCTCTGAGAATGGATTGCTGGATGCCGCAAAACGGCGATGCGATCAACCTCCCGATGGCCAAGATGCCGTGGGGAGTGCGCCAGTGCGAATCATGCGGAATTTGGGTCTGCTCTGCGTATTTGCCGGTGCCTTCGGGTTGACCGCGCACGGGGCTGAGATAAGCGACCTCGGTGCTTTGCACGGAAGAGTCGTCTACCTTGATTTCTGGGCCTCCTGGTGCGCCCCATGCCGCCAGTCCTTCCCCTGGATGGAAGGAATGAAGAAGCAGTATGAGGCGAAGGGACTCACCATCATTGCCGTCAACCTCGATCAAGAACGCGCCGAGGCCGACGCCTTTCTGCGACGCTTCCATCCGGGATTCGAGATCAAATTTGATCCGCAGGGACTTTGGGCCGCCCGGTTTGGCGTCCAAGGCATGCCAACCAGCATTCTTATAGACCGCCATGGTGTCGCCCGCTTCACTCATATCGGGTTTCGTCCGAACGACGGTTCCACGTATGAGCGACAGCTCGAGCAGCTCCTGGCCGAACCTTGAGCAATCGGAAGTAACGACGTATGAGACTGACCAACATGATTGGCTGCGTGATCGCACTCAGTACGGTGTTCTGTTCGGCGTGCAGCTCGCTCGGCGTGAAGCCGTGGCAGCGAGAGTTGCTGTCACGACAAGATATGCGGCTCGACGGCAATGGACTCGATGATGCCATTGATGATCACGTGTACTTCAGCAAGGAAGCCTCTTCGGGCGGGCGATCGTTTGCGGGCGGGGGTTGTGGGTGCAACTAGAAGCCGATACCGCAGGCTTACGTAGAAGGCTGATCGCCGCCAGCTGCGCTCTTCTCAGTGCCGCAACGGCGCGCAGTGAAGAGACGTCGGTACCGGAGAAACTCGGCCGCCTGTTGGAGAACTGGCAGATACAATCCGCTGTCGCTTATTACCATGAGGACGGCCGGATTCAGGCGATCGAGCCTGTCGTGAGCGCCGCGCGGGAAACCTCGGATGGCGGCAAGATTGACTTGAACTTCACATTCGACAGCTTGTCTGGAAGCAGTCCGAATGGCGCGTCGCCGAGCCGGGCAGCCCAGACGTTTGCCTCGCCGTCAGCTAAAAGCTTCGACGCGGCGCGACATACCTATACGGTTGGGCCGGGTCGCCTGCCGGTTGACCCGAACTACAGTGATGCGCGTGCGGCTGGGGGCGCAAATTGGACGTTCAATCTTTCGCGACTCACGCAGGCGACCGTAGGTGGAAAGTTCTCCTACGAGGACGACTTCTACTCCGCTACCGTCAACGCGTCGATCGATCACAGTTTCAACGACAAGAACACTACAGTCTCGTTGGGAGTCAGTAGCGAGAACGACTTCCTGCAGCCCATCGGCGGGGCTCCGGTGCCGCTGAGTGACTACACCTTGTTTGAGAAGGGCGGTCACAAGAGTAAGCGCGGCGAAGGTCTTTTGCTAGGACTGACGCAGGTGATGACACGCAGTTGGTTGACACAGGCCAACGTGTCTCTGGACCGGTTTTCGGGATATCTCAACGATCCCTACAAGATCATCTCCGTCATTGACGGAACCGGAAATCCCGTGTCGTATGTTTACGAAAACCGGCCGGATTCGCGCACGCGCCGGAGCGCATACCTTGAGAACCGGGTCGCCTGGCAGCGGTCGTCCGTGGCTTTGTCCTTGCGTTATATGACTGACACGTGGGGAGTCAGGTCCGATACCGCTCAAGTGCGGCTGCGTTGGTGGAACGCCGCCCGGGACCAATATCTCGAGCCGAGCGTGCGTTGGTATCGGCAGAGTGCGGCTGATTTCTATCGGCCCTGGATCGTCAATAATGAGGCCCAAGGGCCGGACGCATCGGCGGATTCCCGGCTGGCCGCTTTCCATGCGCTGACCTACGGAGTCAAATACGGGATCAAGCTCAATGACCGGCTGGGTTGGTTCGCCCGGGAAGGAACGGAATTCAACCTGCGGCTCGAGTATTACCAGCAGACGATCCAGGACGGACCTGCGGGACCTGGAGCCCTATCGGGTCTGAATCTGTACCCGGGCCTGAAAGCGATTCTCTTCCAGTTCGGCTTCAGTTATTGAAGAGGGTTTGCAGTGTTGGCACGCACGACCGACGCGCCGCTCGTTAGTCCTCTTGTGATGGAGGAGCGCGACGGGGTGTTTGCCGTCCGCTTCAGCGCCATGGCGGGCCCTTGCGAACTGTTGCTGCACACCACCGACCGCGCCAGTGCCTTGGAATCGGGCGCGATAGCGGCTGGTGAGGCCTGGAGAATCGAGAAAAAATATAGTCGGTATCGGCAGGATAGCGTGACTGCGAGGATCAATGGCCGGACTGGGTCGGTACTACTCGTGGACGAGGAGACGGCCTCGTTGCTAGATTTCGCCAAGCAGTGCTTCGAGCTGAGTGAAGGACTTTTCGACATCACTTCCGGCGTTCTGCGTCGCGCCTGGAAATTCGATGGATCCGATCGGGTTCCGGACGCCGCCGCAGTTGAATGTCTGTTGCCGCTGGTTGGATTCGACAAGCTGTACAGGGACGGAACGTTCCTGATGATTCCGGACGGCATGGAGATTGACTTCGGCGGGATCGGCAAGGAATACGCTGTGGATCGGGCTTATGACCTTCTCATGGCTCGCTGCCCGGTACCGTTCCTAGTCAATTTCGGCGGCGATCTGCGTGCAAGCAGGCCGCTTCCACACGGACCTTGGAAGGTTGCTATAGAAAGGCCTGATAGCGACCGGAGCGCCGCGATGATGCTGGACGTAGAGTATGGCGCTTTGGCCACCAGTGGCGACTCGCATCGTTTTCTGCTCAAAAACGGTATCCGCTACGGCCATGTCTTGGACCCACGAACCGGCTGGCCCGTCCAAGGGTCGCCTCGTTCGGTCACCGTTGCGGCCAGCAGTTGCACGGAAGCAGGCCTGCTTTCAACAATGGCCATGCTCAAGGGCTCTCAGGCACGACAATTTCTCGAGGAGCAACAGGTGAGGTTCTGGCTTCTGTGAGCGTCAAAATTACAAAGGTTCGTGCCGGCTCCCTGTCCGCGTGAGCACGTCGGTCCGGTGCCCCCGGGCTCAAGACAGCACTGGTGACCACCGCCTGGGCTGCGGTGCACGTCAAGGATTCCTACCTGCAAGCTCAGTTCCATCGTCTGCGCTCGCGCCGCGGAGCCAAGAAGGCGATCCTCGCCGTCGCCGCCTCCATGCTTCCCGCTGCCTACCACATGCTGAAAAACGGCGTTGAGTACCGGATCTGGGTGCCGAGCACTTCACGCGCCGCGGTCCCACCAAAGTCATTCAACGGCTGGTTCGACGACTTGCGTCGTTGAAGGACGCACTGCGCTCGGGTGCGTTATTTCCTGTGCACACGCCCATCCGGAGAGGACCTAACGGGCCACAATTCATGGTCCAATTCAGACGGCTATTTTCTGCGGGTCGGAGTTGCGATATACGCATATTCCACGATTAATTCTGCATCTGTCTGCTCTAGTGTGTGGACACTCGGACCGTGCGCGCAGAGGTGCGCTCCTGGTTGCCGTAAGTACATCAATGAGTTGATCATTGGGGAGCGCAGATATGAAACGATCAGTAGCGATGTTGAGTGTAGGCATCGTCGTAGTGGGACTCTCGTGTGGTATACCGGCAATTGCCGACGTACCTGATCCGGTAACGATTACCGCGGCAAAGACCCCAGCGGACCACGAGGCGATCGCGAAGGCCTACGAATCGGAAGCGGCCTCACTGGAGAAGATGGCCGCGATGCACAAGAATCTCGGAGAGACGTACACTACTCAGGGGGGCGGAAAGGCGTGGCACGCCGCGCAGGCCAAACACTGCGACAAGGTGGGGTCCGAGTTGGCAGTCGCCGCGAAGGAAGAGCGAGCTCTCGCTGCGGAGCACCGTAAGATGGCGACCGCCGCTGGCAAGTAGCTAAAGCATGTCATGGCGGGGGGCACAGCGGCCAGGATTGCCGAGCCAGGAGCTTGGATGTCTGGAGCAAGTCATCGATCCCTTACTCTTTTTTCTCGCGCCTCGCGGCTCGAGGGCTATGCGTTGACTTGGCGTCCGGGGCGGTGCGGTTTGTCCTGACACTGCGCCAGGGTGTGTGCTCGCCGCCATACACAGCGACGAAATCTCCATTCTGCGCGCGGAGTGTGCTCCCGCCGTCCGCTTCACGATCAGCTTCTCATCGGCTGCGTGTACATGGAGAGGTCAACCTGCAGGCGGGCTTGGGTACGCATAGTCCACAATTGTCTCTGTATCGCTTAGGTCTAACCTGAGTAGTAATCAGGCCCTGTGAGCTGGCCGCGTAGGGATTCGGGTGTGGTATGGGCCTCTGTAACAAGGAAAGTATGGCTCCGGGGTACGGAATGGTTTTCGGCTGCCTTTTGACTCCCGCATGGCGGACCGCAATACTGCCGGCCCGACCGGATCAACGAGGCCGACAATTTCTATTGTCCGCCGCATTCGCATTGGCACAGGCGAACGCTGTTGCCGCGCCCGTACAACTGCCCGATCCACTACAGCTCTCCGACGTGACGGAATTCGCCTCGCGCAACCGCGCCGAAGTGTCCGCTGCCCGCGCGCGTGCCGATGCGTTGGCGCAACGTCCGGCGATCGTGGGTGCGCTGGAAGATCCCATGATCTCGCCATCGATCGATCACTATCCGTTCAGAATGATGGAAGACGAGGGCGGCGGCCAGCGTTTCGATTGGAGCGTAACCGTCGAGCAGCGCTTTCCACTCTCAGGAGTGCGCGGACATCGCGTCGCGGAAGCGCGTGCGGATGCACAGCGAGCGAAGGCGGTTGCCAGCGTTACGGAGCTCGACGTCGAGCTGGATGCGCAGAGAAGTTATTTCATGCTCCAGGAGCGCCGCCGCATGTCGCGGGTGCTGGCGGAACAACTGTCTCTGGCGCAGCAACTCGTAAAGGTATCCAGCAACCGCTATTCCGTCGGTACGGGTGTACAGGCCGATGTGCTGCGCGCAGAAGTTGAAGTCGCCCGCATTCGGGCCGCGCAGCAGTCGTTGGCGGCGCAGATTCGTGCAGCCGAAGCGATGCTCAACACCAGTCTCGGGCGAGGGGCTCAGGAGGTCATTCCGGAACTGCAATACGTACCAAGTCGTGAGCCCCCGCTGCCCGCAGCAGCGGTGCTTGATCGCGCACTGAAGAGTCGTCCGGAACTGACGGCGGGCGCGGCAGAAGTTGATCGAGCGGATGCTGAAATCGAGGTCATGCGCTCGATGTACAAGCCCATGGCGATGATTCGCGTTGGACGGGCGTCAACCATGGCTGAGGGTCCGGGTGCGATGGTCATGATCGGCGTGACGGTTCCGATTTGGCGCTCGCGATTGCGGGCGGGCGTCGATGAAGCCAAAGCGATGCAGAGAATGGCCGGCGCTGACCTTGCAGCGATGCGCCGGATGATAGAAGGAGAGGCGATCGCCGCGCGCGAAACCGTGAATGCGGCTCTTGCGCAGTCGACGATGTTGGAGCGTGAAGTCATGCCGCGCGCGAAAGCCGCGACGGATGCGGCACTTGCAGGCTATGCCGCCGGTCAGGGGACGCTAGTCTCTGTGATTGAGTCGGCGCGAGCGTTGTGGGAAGTGCAGGCCGAGCAGCTCATGGCTGACTCCACACTGGGCGAGGCGTGGGCGCGTCTTGATCGTTCGACCGGCGCCAGTCAGGGAGTACGTCCGTGAAGGGTTTCAGATTACGTGGCGCGGTTGTAAGTGCGGCGACAGCAGCGCTGATTGTGGTGGTACTCGTGGTGCAGGATCAGCGCCACGGCTGGCCGTTCTCGCGCCATCACATGGTACAGGCCTCCCTGGAAAGCGCGGCCTCGCGTGAAACATTAGTGCCGTCCGAACGGTCGGCCGCAGCCCGCGTTGCCATCCAGCTGCCGGCAGAGCAGCTTGAGAAGCTCGGGGTTGAGTTCGAACCCGTTGAAATGCGTTCCCTCGACAATCCTGTCCGCGCCGTCGTCACCGTGGTCGCCGACGAATCCCGCATTACGCACGTTCATACGCGCGTGTCGGGCTGGCTTGAGCAACTGTACGTCAACACGACCGGTCAGACCGTCCGAGCTGGCCAACCGCTCGCCGCGGTATTCTCTCAGGAGTTGTACTCATCACAGAACGAGTATCTGTCGGCACGACGGGGCGCCGGAAACGGACCTCCGAGTGCGGTGCTCGATGCAGCCCGCACGCGTCTTGGAGTGCTGGGCATGAATGATACGGAGGTCGCAGAAATAGAAAGGAGCGGCCAGGCGCGCCGGCTCGTCACAATCCTCGCACCTCGAAGTGGCATCGTCCTGAATCGGGGTATCAGTGCGGGAACTGCAGTCGATCCATCCACTGAAATCATTACGATCGCAGATCTGTCCCAAGTCTGGGTCATTGCGGAAGTCGCAGAATCCGACGCACCACAAGTGCACACAGGGACCACTGCAACGTTGAGTTTCCCGAGGTCAGGCCGCGCCCCGTTTGCGGCAAAAGTGCAGTTCATTTACCCGACGCTCACCGAGCGTACCCGCACGGTGCGCGTGCGAATCCCCGTTCAAAACAAGGATGGAACCCTGCGGCCCGGCATGTACGGCAGTGCGGAATTTCCGCCCGTCGCTCGTGATGCGCTTACCGTCGCGCGCGACGCTCTGATTGATACCGGCGAGTCGCAGTACGTCTTTGTGCACACCCCTAACGATGTGATTGAACCGCGTGCGGTGAAAGTTGGCGCGCGTTTGGCCGATCGAGTCGAGATTCTTCAGGGATTGAGTCCTGGCGATCACGTGGTTACGACTGGCGTGTTTCTGATCGACTCGGAAAGCCGTCTGCGCGCCTCGGGTGGAACGGGCCATTCTGGTCATGGCGGCGGTCGGCGACCGACGGAGGCCGCTCGCAGCAATCCGGATGCAGCGCAGACTGACAAACCCGCTGCCCAGCACGTGCACTGATTATGATCGAGCGCATCATTGAATGGTCCGCGCAGCATCGCTGGATCGTGCTAGCGGCCACGCTCATTCTGTCGATCTGGGCAATCGACTCCATCCGTAAGACGCCACTCGATGCACTGCCGGATCTCTCCGATCCTCAGGTGATCGTTTACACGGAGTGGATGGGGCGTAGTCCGGACTTGCTTGAGGATCAGATCACTTATCCGCTCGTTCGTGCTCTGCAGAGTACGCCCGGCGTGCGAACGGTACGCGGCTACTCGATGTTCGGGATGAGCTTCATCTACGCCATTTTTGGCCAAGACACGGACATTTACTGGGCGCGCACGCGCGTGCTCGAACAGATCGGGCGCGTGCAGCAACAACTTCCTGTCGGTGTCGTGCCGACGCTTGGGCCGGACGCGAGCGGCGTCGGTTGGATCTATCAGTATGTGTTGCAGGATAATTCTGGGCGCATGGATCTCGCGCAGCTGCGGGCACTTCAGGATTTCACGGTTCGACCGGCGCTCCAGGGGGTGCAAGGCGTTGCAGAAGTCGCATCACTCGGAGGCTTCGAACGGCAATACCAGATACTGCTCGATCCACGAAAGCTCACCGCCTATGGCATCACACCGCTGGATGTCTCCCGAGCGGTTCGCGACGCCAACGCCGAAGTCGGTGCGCGAGTGCTGGAAATGGGCGGGCGCGAGTATGTGCTTCGCGGTCGTGGGTATGTCAAAACGCTCCAGGACCTCGAGCAAAGTGTCATCTCCGTGGCGGCCGGCGGGGTTCCGGTTCGCCTGAGTGATATTGCTACCGTGCAGTTTGGCTCGGAGATCCGTCGTGGTGCTGCCGATTTCAACGGTAAAGGCGAAGCGGTTGGCGGCATCGTCGTCATGCGCATCGGCTCCAACGCCCTGAACGTGATTCGGGCTCTCGAGGCGCAGACTGCACAACTCGCGTTGCCTGCAGGCGTGCGCTTGATTCCGACCTACAATCGCTCCGAACTGATCCTAGGCTCTGTTGATACGTTGCGTCTGACACTGATTGAAGAAGGTGTCATTGTGGCGCTGATCTGTCTGGTTTTCCTGATGCATGTGCGCTCAGCGCTGATTGCGCTACTCATGTTGCCGCTGTCAGCGCTGCTGTCGTTTATCGGAATTCGCTTTCTCGGGCTGTCAACGAACATCATGTCGCTTGGCGGTATTGCGATTGCCGTCGGCGAGTTGAGCGACGCTGCGATCGTGCTGATCGAAAGTGCGCACCAGCGGCTCGCGGAGAATCCGCGGCCCGAGGATCGGGTCCGCATCATCATCGATTCTTGCAAGGAAGTGGGGCGCCCGATCTTCTATTCGCTGCTGCTGATCACTGTCAGCTTTCTGCCGATCTTTACCTTGACTGGACAGGCGGGGAAATTGTTTGCACCGCTCGCCTATACCAAGACCCTTGCGATGTTCGCGGCAGCGGTACTGTCGATCACGCTGGCGCCGCCGTTGATGGTCTGGCTGTTGCATGGGCGGTTTCGCACCGAGGCGCAGAATCCGATCAATCGAGTCCTTGGGCAATTCTACCGGCCCATAGCAGGCTTCATCGTTAGTCATCGCTTCGCCGTCGTTGCGCTCGCGGCGCTTGCGATGGTGGCAACGGTGCCCGTGTTCATGCGGTTGGGCTCGGAATTCATGCCGCCGCTTGATGAGGGCTCATTGCTGGTGATGCCCACGACATTTCCGGGCATATCCATCGAAGAGGCTCGGCGGGCGCTGATTGCTCAAGATCGGATCATTATGAGCTTCAAAGAGGTGGCTTCCGTTCACGGTAAGACGGGGCGCGCCGAGACGGCGACTGATCCGGCTCAACTCGATATGAATGAAGCTGTCGTGACGTTGCGGGCGCGGGCTGAGTGGCCCTTGATCCCGAGGGCACGCTGGTACAGTCAGTGGGCGCCGGAGTGGTTCAAGGCTCTGTTGCGACCCATCTGGCCCGAGGAAGACAAGCGCACGTCGAGCGAGCTCGCAAGTGCCTTGGATGTAGCGCTGCGCATGCCGGGTTACCAGATGGCGATCTCACCCCCGATCCGCACGCGCATCGACATGCTCACCACGGGTGTTCGCACCCCAGTGGGCATCAAAGTCTTCGGTCCCGATCTCAAAGGCATCGAGCGGCTGAGTCTCGATCTGGAAGGAATGTTGCGCCAGGTTCGGGGCACACGCAGCACGTTTGCGGAGCGGCAGACCGGGCGGGAATACATCGACATCACACCCAACCGCGACGCGATCGCCCGATACGGTATGAGCGTCCGCGACGTGCAGGACCTGGTCGAGGCCGCGATCGGCGGTATGCCGATTTCGACGGTTATTGATGGGCGAGCGCGCTATTCGGTCAACGTTCGTTACGGAGCCGATTTTCGCGCCGATCCGCGAGCGTTACAGGATCTTTTGATCCCGATTCCTGCCGCTGAATCGCTGTCGTTCGCTAACTCAGGTGCGGCAGGCCGCGGTAGTGCACCGGCTGCACAATCCGAAGGGTCAGCGGGCGGTGGGGGTATGGGAGAAATGGGTAGCGGCGGGTCTACCAGCAGCGCACCGACGGGCGGTGGCTCTTCCGCCAGGATGGCCTCGTCCGGAGCGGCGGATGCCTGGGAGCGCTGGCAGCAGGGCGGAACAGTCGTACCACTCGCCGCCCTGGCTGACGTGCGCGTGGTCACGGGGCCACCGATGATCAAGAATGAGAACGGCACACTGGTGGGCTACGTGTTCGCGGACATCGACAGCTCGCAGCGTGACCTCGGAGGCTGGGTCAACGACGCCAAACAACTCGTTGCTCAGCGTCTGAACCTGCCACCGGGGTTCCACCTGCAGTGGACAGGCCAATACGAGTTCATGGCGGAAATGGAAGCAAGGTTGCGTACCGTCATTCCGCTCACGCTGATGTTGGTGGTGGTCCTTCTCTATCTTTCGCTGCAAGGCTGGCCCCAGACCTGGCTCGTTCTGCTGAGCTTGCCGTTTGCGGTCGCCGGCAGCATCTGGTTGCTGGCA
>Ga0068858_100000259_pt1 | contig 56570 bp, 58 predicted proteins | sample KBSSwiS12_FD_66589 | JGI IMG/M metagenome (GOLD analysis project Ga0068858, IMG submission 66589) | Switchgrass rhizosphere microbial communities from Kellogg Biological Station, Michigan, USA - KBS Switchgrass S1-2 | ecosystem: Host-associated > Plants > Roots > Rhizosphere > Soil ...
GCCATCTCCATTTCGCGCCGCATCTTCTCGCCTTCGATCAGCGACTCGATCATCTGCACGCGCTGCAGCGCGACCGCGCATTGGGCGGCGAGCGCGCTCGCGAGCTGCTCGTCGGCGGCCTGGAAGGTGCCGTCGATGCGATTGAGCACCTGCATGACGCCGACCAGCGCGCCGGCGTGATCGATCAGCGGCAGGGTCAGGCTGCAGCGGGTGCGGTAGCCCGATCGACGATCGACTTGCTGGTCGAAGCGCGGATCGGCGTAGCAATCCGCAACGTTGAGCAGCTGGCGATCGCGAGCGCACGCGCCGACGAGGCCGTGGCCCACCGGAATGCGCACGTGCCGGATGTCGCTCGACACCTCGAGGACGAGCTCGCCGGCGGCCGCATCGTGCAGCCAGACCGACGAACGATCGGCGCGCAGCACCTGACGCGCGGCCGCCGTGACGGATGCGAGCATCGACATCAGGTCGAACGGCGCGGCGAGGCTGCGCGTGACGTCGAGCAGGATCGCCAGATCCTCGGTCGACAACCCTTCCCCCGCCGACCGATCGATCATGTCGCTCCCTTGTCTCTGCCCGGAAAGGAAAGCGAAATCTTGGCGCGCCCGGCAGGTATCGAACCTGCAACCCCTGCCTTCGGAGGGCAGTACTCTATCCATTGAGCTACGGGCGCAGCGGGGCCTGATTCTACCCACCCGCCCCGCTCGGGCTCGGCTTGCCGAGGAGTGCCCACGGGGCCGGGCCCTATAATTTAGGGTTCGGCGCGAATCGCTTTTCTGCGCGGCGCATGCCGCTTCTTCGCGTCGCACGACAGCTCCGAGGACTCGATGACCGCAGCGCACGAAACGAACGAGATCGACGGCCCGCACGAAGGCCCCATCAAGACTCCCAAGCAGCTCATCCTCGCGGTTCTCTTCGCTTTCGTGGTGCCAATATTCGGCATCATCCTCCTCGTCATGTACGTGACGACGGAAACCCGGCCGTCGGCGGGCAGCGAAGCGCGCGCCCCCAAGAGCATCGCCGAGCGGATCCGCCCGGTCGGCTCGGTCGAGATCAAGGACGCCAGCGATGCCGCCTCGATGAAGACCGGCGAGCAGGTCTTTGCCGCGCAATGCACGGCCTGCCATGCGACCGGCGCGCTCAATGCGCCCAAGCTCGGCGACGCCGCCGCCTGGGGCCCGCGCATCGCCGCCGGCTTCAACGCGCTGCTCCACTCGGCGCTCGCCGGCAAGGGCCAGATGCCCGCGCAGGGCGGCGGCGACTTCAGCGAATTCGAGATCGGCCGGGCGGTGGTCTACATGGCCAACCAGGGTGGCGCCAAGTTCCCCGAGCCCGCGGCCCCTGCCGCGGGTGCTTCCGCGCCGGCAGCAACGACGGCCGCGGCCAGCGCCGCTGCGCCGGCGACGACGGTCGCTGCCGCCCCGGCTGCGCCGGCCGCTCCGGTCAAGGAAGCGGCACCGGCACCGGCCGCGCCGGCGGTCGCCGACGCCGGCGCGATGCCCGCCCTCTACACCCAGGCCTGCACCGTCTGCCACGCCCAGGGCGTGGCCGGCGCGCCGAAGATCGGCGACAAGGCGGCCTGGGCGCCGCGCCTCGCCCAGGGCGTCGACGCCCTGGTGGCCAGCGTCGTCAAGGGCAAGGGCGCGATGCCGCCGCGGGGCGGCACATCGGCGAGCGACGCCGAGATCAAGACGGTCGTCTCGTGGATGGCCGGTCAGGCCAAATAGGCGTCGTCCGCCTCCCGAACCCGCCGGCCTCGCGCCGGCTTTTTCTTTTGGCCGGCTGCGGCCCCTACGGCGCAGTCGCCGTCTCGGAAGCGCGCAGGCGATAGCCGAAGCGCGTCGGCAGGTCGGCGAAGGCGACCGGCTCGGGCGCCCAGTGGCCGCGCTCGACCGCGTCGGCCGCGGCCTCCATGTCCAGCGAATGGACGATGCCGTAGCCGGCGTCGGTGTCGAGGAAGAGGCGGCCCTGCTCGTCGACCTGGGCCGAGCGGAAGCGGACCGCACCACCGACGTGGCTGGCGATCGAAGGCGGCTCGGCTGCCTGTGCAGCGAGCCGCCACACGTACGGTGCCGCCTCGAGCTCGACGTACACGCGCTGCGGCCCGTTCTGGAAGAACCAGGCACCCGTTTCGTCGCAGCCGTAGTTGCGGCCGATGAACTCGCGCAGCTTCTCGTGCTCGATCCGGCTGCCCTTCACCGTGGGAAACGGCCCGGCGCGCTGGATCCGGTCGTCGCGCATGTACCAGTCGCCGCGCGCATCGAGCGCGAGCCAGCCGTAGCAGTGCGGCACGTTCGGCCACTTCTTCAGCGCCGCGGCGACGATGGGGTCCATGCGCGGATTGTCTGCCGCTCGCGGAGCGACTAGCGATGCCGGTCGAGCCACCCCACGACCTTCTCGGGCAAGACGCCGAGATCGCCAGGCCAGCCGCCGCTGGCGAAGCCGACGTGGCCGCCATGCTCCGGCTGCCAGAGGGTGACGTGGCTGCCGACCTGGCCCGGGCGGGGCAGCGCCGAGCCGGGCAGGAACGGGTCGTTGCGGGCGTTGAGCACCAGTGCGGGAATGCGGATCGCGCCCAGCCGCGGCTTGGCCGAGCCGCGGGCGTAGTAGTCGGCGGCGTCGCGAAAGCCGTGCAGCGGGGCGGTGAAGACGTCGTCGAAGGCGCGCAGGTCGCGCGCCTGCTTCAGCCGCTCGGCGTCGAACAGGCCGGGATGCTGCGCCAGCTTCCGCAGCGCCTTGGGCTTCATCGAGCGCAGGAACATGCGGGTGTAGGTTTGCAGGCCGAAGCCGCGGCCGATCGCGGTGGCCCCGGCATCGAGGTCGAGCGGCGCCGAGATCGCCGCGACGGCGCGCACCTGCTCGAGCGCGCTCGCGCCCGCTTCCTCGGCATAGCGCAGCAAGGCATTGCCGCCGAGCGAAACGCCGACGGCGACGATCGGTCCGCGATGCAGTGCGCGAAAGCGGCCGAGGAGCCACCCCACCTCCTCCCAGTCGCCCGAGTGGTAGGCGCGCGGCGCCAGGTTGAGCTCGCCCGAGCAGCCGCGAAAGTGCGGCACCGCAAAGCGCCAGCCGCGGGCCTGCGCATCTGCGGCGAAGGCTTCGGCGTAGTGACTGGCCGAGGAGCCTTCGAGTCCATGGAACAGAACGAGCAGGGGGGAGCCGTCGTCGCGGCCGAGCCAGTCGACGTCGACAAAGTCGCCATCCGGCGTCGGCCAGCGCTCGCGCTCGAACTTCGGCCGCTCGCCGGCGTAGCGGCGGCTGAAGAACACCGGCCAGATCGTCTGCGCATGGCCGCCCGGCAACCAGCGCGGGGCGCGAAAGTCATGCATCGAGTGCGACCAGCAACTGACGCGCCCGCAGGCTCAATGAAGAATGGCTGCCGACTCGGCGATCTCGGGCACCTCGCTCGCGGTGCCCGGGCTGGCGTGATGCGCCACCAGCCGCCAGCCGCGCGTCGCCTTGACGTAGACGTTGGTGGCGACGACGTAGGCGAAGGCCTCGCCCTCGCGGCCGAAGACGCGCACCCGCTCGAGCACGCTGTGCACCGCGGTCGAATGGGCGTCGAGCCGGCGCACCTTTTCCGGCCGGGCGTCGATCGTGCCGTTGGCGAACATGGCCTCGAACGAGGCCCGGATCGCTACCGGGCCGACCAGCCGCGGCCCGCCGGGATGGACGCAGCTGATCTCGTCGTCGTCGGACCACAGGCCCATCAGCCGGTCGATGTCGCCGCGCTGCAGCGCCTCGTAGAACTCGACCTCCACGTCGTCGGCGGAACCGGGGGCGGCGGCAGGTGGCTTCGGTCGGCGCATCGAGCTCTTCGGTTACTCTCCAGCGCTGAATTGTAGGAAGGCCCCGCCGGTCGACCGCTCCGCCTCCCCTCCATGGTCAAACCCGCCGCCGACTGGACCGAGCGCAGCCTCGAGCTCTCCCGTCTCCTGGCCCGTGCCGGCGTCGGCGATCGTGCGGCCTTTGCCACGCTCTACGAGCAGACCAGCCCGCATCTGTTCGCGGTGGTGCTGCGTATCAACCGGGACCGCGCGCAGGCCGAAGACATCCTCCAGGAGGTCTACGTCAAGGTCTGGCGGGCGGCGCAAAGCTTCGACGCTGCCCAGAGCCAGCCCCTCACCTGGCTGACCAGCATCGCCCGCCATCGCGCCATCGACAGCCTGCGTCGCCAGCAGACGCAGCCCAGGTTGCAGACCCCGGTTGCTGCCGCCGGCGGCACCGACGCCGAGGACGACGACGTGTACGAGACCGTGGCCGACGCAGCGCCCGGCCCGCTCGATCTGCTGAGCCGGGCGACTGATGCGCGGGCGCTCGGCGAATGCATGGAAAAGCTCAGCGCGCTGCAGCGGCAGAGCGTCGCGCTCGCCTTTTACCAGGGCCTCAGCCACGCCGAGGTCGCCGATCAGCTGCGCCAGCCGCTCGGCACCGTGAAGTCGTGGGTGCGGCGCGCGCTCCTCACCCTCAAGAGCTGCCTGCAAGGCGCGGTGATCCGCGACGGCGCCGGCGCCAACTGAACGGCATGGACTACAGCCGCCCCGAGCTCGCCGACCGCCTCGCCGCCGAGTACGCCGCCGGCACCTTGCGCGGACCGGCGCGGCGTCGCTTCGAGAGCCTGCTGCCGGCGCATCCGCTGCTGCGCGAGGCGACCCGGGCCTGGGAAGAACGGCTGATGCCGCTCACCGCGGCGATCGCCCCGGTGCAGCCTTCGGGCGAGGTCTGGCGCCGCATCTCCGAGCGGATCGGCGGCGAGGCCAAGCCGGCGGACAGCGGCGGTTGGTGGAGCCGGCTGGCGTTCTGGCGCGGCCTGGCGGCGTTCGCCAGCATCGCCGCGATCGGCCTGGCGGTGCTCCTTGCCAACCCGAGCGCGGTCCCGCCGCCGATCGTCGTCGTCCTCGCGCCGACCGGCACCGCGCCCGGCGCGACGCCGCCGGCCTCCTTGGTGGCGAGCATCAGCGGCGACGGCTCGACCCTGGTGACGCGGCCGATCGTGCCGGTCTCGATCCAGCCCGACCGCGCGCTCGAGCTCTGGGCGGTGCCGAAAGAGGGCGCGCCGCGCTCGCTCGGCCTCTTGCCCGGCGGCAGCGGCACGGTGGCGTTGCGCCGCAAGGTGCTGGCCGGCGCCGACACGCTCGCGGTCACGCTCGAGCCGGCCGGCGGCTCGCCCACCGGCCAGCCGACCGGGCCGGTCGTCTACGCCGGCAAGTTCTCGCTCTAGGGTCGCCCAAGCGCCGCGTCGCGCAGCGCCGCAAGCGCGCGCTCCGGCGCGACCTCGGTCAGGCAGCGGTAGTGGCCGAAGCGGCAGGTGCGGTCGAAGCAGGGCATGCATTCGAGACCGAGCTCGTCCTTGAGCCAGAGGACGCGCGCTTTCGGATTGAGCGGCGGCGTGTGCAGCGGGCTGGTCGAGCCGAACACCGCCACCTGCGCCACGCCGAAGCCGGCGGCAACATGCATCAGCCCCGAGTCGTTGCTCGCCAGGCCGCACGACGCAGCGATCAGGGCCATCGCCTCGAGCAGCGAGGTCTTGCCCGCGAGCACCCGGCAGGCGCCGGGCGCGGCGTCGGCGATCTCTTCGCAGAGCGCGGCCTCGCCGGGCGAGCCGAGCAGGGCGACGAGCGTCCCGTCGGCCCCGTGCAGCGCCTTGGCGAGCGCGGCGTAGTGGTCGACCGGCCAGCGCTTGGCCGGTCCGTACTCGGCGCCCGGCGCGAACGCCCAGAAGCCGCCGCGGCCGAGCCCGGCCTTGGCGAGCGCCGCCTGCAGGCTCGCGGCGTCGAGCTGCAGGCGGGGGCGGCCGCCGGCGATGAAGTCGATGCCGGCGAGGGCGCCGTAGAACTCGACCATGGGCGGCCGGTCGTCCTTCGGATCGGCGAGGCGGCGATTGAGCAGCAGCCACCGTCCCTCGCCGTGGTAGCCGACCCGCAGCGGCACGCCCGCGAGCCAGGGCAGCAAGGCCGACTTGATCGAGTTCGGCAGCACGTAGGCGACATCGAAGCGGCCGCGCAAGCCGGCCGCGACCCTCTTCCGCTTTGCCCAGTCGAGCCGGCCGTGGGCGAACGGCAGCTCGACGATCTCGCCGACCTGCGGCATCGCCCGGAATGCCGGCGCGACCCAGGGCAGGGCCGCGACCGTGAGCGTCTCGCCGCGCCGGGCCAGGGCCGCGAGCAGCGGCTCGGCCATCACCGCATCGCCGATCCACTGCGGCGCGACGATGAGCGAGCGCGTCATCGCGGCGGCCGGACGGAGCGGGTCATCCGGCCGCGCCGCTCAATGCGACGAGTGGACCTTCTCGCCCGCCTTGAGCCGGTATTCGGTGCCGCAGTACGGGCACTTGCCCGAGCCGGTGGAGGCGACGTCGATGAAGACGCGCGGATGGTTGCTCCAGAGCGGCATCTTCGGGTTGGGGCAGAACACCACGCCCGGGCCCTGCAGCTCGGACGCGAGCAGCTCGACCACCGCGCTCTTTCTCGGATCTCCGGTTGCCATCGCGTTCAGACCTTGGTCAGCCATTCGGCGTACTTGGGATTGCGGCCGTTGACGATGTCGAAGAACGCGCTCTGGATCTTCTCCGTGATCGGCCCGCGTTGCCCCGAGCCGAGCTCGACCCGGTCGAGCTCGCGGATCGGCGTCACCTCGGCGGCGGTGCCGGTGAAGAACGCCTCGTCGCAGATGTAGACCTCGTCGCGGGTGATGCGCTTTTCCACCAGCTTCAGGCCGAGGTCGCTGCAGATCGCGAGGATGGTGTTGCGGGTGATGCCGTCGAGCGCTCCGGCCGAGAGGTCGGGCGTGTAGACCACGCCCTTCTTCACCATGAAGAGGTTCTCGCCGGCGCCCTCGCTGACGAAGCCGCTGGCATCGAGCAGCATCGCCTCGTCGTAGCCGTCGTCGAGCGCCTCCATGTTGGCGAGGATCGAGTTGGTGTAGTTCGACACCGCCTTGGCCTGCGTCATCGTGATGTTGACGTGGTGCCGGGTGTAGCTCGAGGTCTTGACGCGGATGCCGCGGCGCATGCCTTCCTCGCCGAGGTAGGCGCCCCAGGGCCAGGCGGCGACCATCAGGTGCACGGTGTTGCCCTTGGGCGAGACGCCGAGCTTCTCGGAGCCGATCCAGGTCAGCGGCCGGAGGTAGCAGGACTCGAGCTTGTTCTCCCGCACCACCGTGCGCTGCGCCTCGAACACCTCCTCGAACGAGAACGGGATCTTCATGCGCAGGATCTTGGCGCTGTTGAACAGCCGCTGGGTGTGCTCCTGGAGGCGGAAGATCGCCGTGCCGTTGACGGTGTTGTAGGCCCGAACGCCCTCGAAGGCGCCGCAGCCGTAGTGCAGGGTGTGGGTGAGGACGTGGATCTTGGCGTCGCGCCAGTCGACCAGCGCGCCGTCCATCCAGATCTTTCCGTCGCGATCGGCCATCGACATGGCGCTCTCCAGAGTCGTCTTCGGGGCGCTGATTCTAGGTGGCGGTGCGAATCGTCGAGATGTGCTCGGTGCCGCTCTCCGGCAGCCACACCTCGCCAGCGCGGCCATGGATCTGGCGGACGTTGGCGTTGTCGCGGGGAAAGCCGAAGCGCTCGAAGCGCTCGCTGCCGGGATCGAAGCGGAACACCGCGTTGCCGCCGAAATCGCTGACCCAGACCTTGTCGGTGGCGTCGACCCAGACCGCGTAGGGCCGCGGGTTGTCGCCGGGCAGGCGCCACTTGCGCCAGCCGTGCGTGGCCGGGTCGTGGACCGAGAGGTTGCCGCTCATCCATTCGCTGACCCAGATGCGGCCGCGGCTGTCGCTCCAGACGCGGCGCGCGCCCTGGTCGCGGGTCGGCGGCTCGACCACGGTCGATTCGCCGGTCCTGCGGTCGATCCGGGCGATGAACGAGCCCGCGAGCGAGCACCACCAGACGTCGCCGCCGGGGGTGGTGCAGATGCCGTAGGGACCGCGGCCCTTCGGCGCGTCCTTCACCGTCACGCTGCCGCTCTTCATCGCCACCCGGCCGACGACGCCGCTCTGGCCGGTGAACCAGAGATCACCGTCGGCATCGAAGGTGGCGGTGTTCAGGTTGGCGTAGGGCGTGCCCGCCGGCAGCGCAAAGGCGCGCACCGCCCGATCGGGCCAGCCGACGCGGACGATCGCGCCGAGGCCGCCGTCGGTGATCCAGGCGGCCTTGTCCGGGCCGGGAATCACGCCATGCGGCGCCGAGCCGGTGCCCAGAGGAATTAGCTCGGTGCGCCCGGTCTTCGGGTCGAACCAGCCGAGGTGGCCGCTCCCCTGGGCGGTGAACCAGACGCCGCCGTCGGACGCAGGCGCGACGTCGTGGATGCCGGTTCGCCGCGGCGTGACCAGCGGCCAGGAGCGCATCGCCGGCTCCTGTGCCGCGACCTGCAGCGAAACCCAGGGGGCGAGGACGGCGGCACCGCAGCCGGCCAGAAGATGTCGACGACGAATCGAGTGCATGCCGAACCTCCGCGAGAGCTGCACAGGACGGGTTTTACTCCGGTCGCTCGAGCTGCCAGGTCCTCAGCTTGCCGCGCTCGAAGTGCAGGCTGACGCGGTTGCCGCCGGGATCCTGCCAGGCCCAGTCGTCTTCGCTGCCTTCGATCTTCTTCCCGAGGCTGCGGGTGCGCGTCACGACTTGAAGCATCGTCAGGCCGCGCTCGAGCTTGGCGTGAAACATGACCGCGCTCTCGATCTCGCCAAGCGGCGAGTCGGCGGCGTTCTTCATCACCCGCACCGCCCGGTTGAATTGCAGCAGCAGCCAGAAGACGATGGCGCTGACGGCCATCGCCAAGCCGGGCCAGCCGTAGGCCTCGAACGAGGCGACGGCGAGCACCGCCGCGAGGATCCAGCCGAGGATCGGATTCACGCCGCCCGCCTGCCGGTTCAGAGCGAGCGGACGCGCTCGATCGCTTCCTCGATGCGCTCGACCGCATGGATGGTCAGCCCCTCGAAGCCCTTCGCGGCCGCGCCCCTGGGCGCATTCGCCTTGGGCACGATCGCCACCGAGAAGCCGAGCTTGGCGGCCTCGCGCAGCCGCTCCTGGCCACGCGGTGCCGGCCGGATCTCGCCGGCCAGCCCGACCTCGCCGAAGGCGAGAAAGCCGCGCGGCAGCGGCTTGCCGCGCAGGCTCGACTGGATCGCCAGCATCACCGCCAGGTCGGCCGCAGGCTCGCTGATGCGCACCCCGCCGACGGCGTTGACGAACACGTCCTGGTCGAGCGCGGCGATGCCGGCGTGGCGATGCAGCACCGCCAGCATCATCGCCAGCCGGTCGCGGTCGAGGCCGACGGAAAGCCGGCGCGGACTGGGGCCGCCCGAATCGACCAGCGCCTGCACCTCGACCAGCAGCGGCCGCGTGCCTTCGAGCGTGACCAGCACGCACGAGCCGGCGACCGGATCGCCATGGGTCGAGAGGAAGATCGCGCTCGGATTGGCGACGCCCTTGAGGCCCTTCTCGGTCATGGCGAAGACGCCGATCTCGTTGACCGCGCCGAACCGGTTCTTGATCGCCCGCACCAGGCGGAAGCTGGAATGGGTGTCGCCCTCGAAATAGAGCACGGTGTCGACGATGTGCTCCATGACGCGCGGCCCGGCCAAGGCCCCGTCCTTGGTGACATGGCCGACCAGGATGACGGTGGTCCCGCTCGCCTTGGCCAGCCGGGTGAGCTGGGCGGCGCACTCGCGCACCTGGGCCACCGAGCCCGGCGCCGAGGTCAGCGCTTCGCTGTAGACGGTCTGGATCGAATCGACGACGCAGACCGCCGGCCGCTCGGCCTCGATCGTCGCCATGATCTTCTCGAGCTGGATCTCGGCCATCACCCGGACCGCGCTGCCGGCGAGGCCGAGGCGGCGCGAGCGCAGCGCCACCTGGGCGCCGCTTTCCTCGCCCGTGACGTAGAGCACCTTGGCGGCGCGCGACAGCGCATCGAGCGCCTGCAGCAGCAGCGTCGACTTGCCGATGCCCGGATCGCCGCCGATCAGGACCACGCCGCCGGCGACCAGGCCGCCGCCGAGGGCGCGGTCGAGCTCGTCGATGCCGGTCGGCTGGCGCTCGGCGTCGGCAGCCTCGATCTCCGACAGCGTGGCCACCGATTCGCCGGGCGTCAGACCGCGCGAAGGGGTGGCGAAGCGATGCCGGGCCGCGCCTTCTTCCACCGCCTCGACCAAGGTGTTCCAGGCGCCGCAGCTTGGGCACTTGCCCTGCCACTTCGGGCTGGTGCCGCCGCACTCGGTGCAGGCGTAGATCGATTTCTCCTTGGCCATGAAAGGGATTGTCGGTGGCTTCACTCGACGATCTTGGCCCGGCCCGCCTTCACTTCCGCGCGCGCCCCCTTGGCCTCGAGGCGGCGCTTTTTGGAGGCGTAGGTCGGCCGGGTCGGCTTGCGCGAGAGCGGCACCTCGGCCGCCTTGGCCACCAGCGCGTTCAGGCGCTCCAACGCGTCACGCCGGTTCAGGTCCTGGCTGCGATGGCGCTGCGCCTTGATGACGACGACGCCGTCTTCGCTCAGGCGCCGATCGTGCATCGCCAGCAGCCGGGCCTTGACGGCCTCGGGCAGCGACGAGGCGGCGACATCGAAGCGCAGGTGGATCGCGCTCGACACCTTGTTGACGTTCTGCCCGCCGGCGCCCTGCGCGCGCACGGCGCTGATCTCGACTTCCGCCTCGTCGACGACGACGAGCGGCGCGGTGCTCACCGGAACAGGTCGCCGACCACCCGCACCGGCACCCGCGGCGCGCGTGCGCACATCAGCTCGTAGCCAACCGTGCCGGCCGCCTCGGCGACCTCGTCGATCGACAGCACCGTGCCGTCGTCGGCCCGGCCCCAGAGCGTGGCGACGCTGCCGACGCGCGCCTCGGGCACGGGCGTGAGGTCGACCGTGATCATGTCCATCGAGACCCGGCCGACCGTGCGCGTGCGCACGCCGTCGACCAGCACCGGCGTGCCCCGATCGTTGCCTCCCGGCGCGAGCCGCGGATAGCCGTCGGCGTAGCCGCAGGCGACGACGCCGATCCGCAGCGCCCGCTCGGCGGTGTAGGCCGAGCCGTAGCCGACGCTCGCGCCGGCCGCCATGGTCTGCACCGCGATCAGCTCGGCGCGCAGGCTCATCGCCGGCGCCAGGCCCCAGTCGGCGGCGCGATGCAGCGGATGGTCGGGCGACGAGCCGTAGAGCAGGATCCCCGGCCGCACCCAGTCCTCGGCCGAAGGCGCGAGGCGCTGGCCGATGCGCAAGGTGGCGGCGCTGTTGCAGATCGAGCGCGGCCCCGGCAGCTCGGCGGTGGCGGCGGCGAAGGCGGCGAGCGAGCGCTCGAGATCGGCGCCGTCGCCGGCGTCGGCGTTCGCCAGGTGCGTCATCAGGGTGACCTCGCCGACCTGCGGCAGCGCGTCGAGCCGAAGCCACGCGGCGCGGTACGCCGCCGGCGCGAAGCCGAGCCGGTTCATGCCGCTGTTGAGCTTGAGGAAGACCTTGTGCGGCCCCTTCGTCTTGTGCGCCGCCAGCCAATCGATCTGCGCTTCGTGATGCACGGTGTGCCAGAGATCGAGGCGCGAGCAGGTGTCGAGATCGCGCGGATCGAAGCAGCCCTCGAGCAACAGGATCGGGCCGCGCCAGCCGAGCTCGCGCAGCGCTTCTGCCTCGGCCGGGTCGAGCAGGGCAAAGCCGTCGGCGCCCTTCAGGCCGGCATACACATTGGCGATGCCGTGCCCGTAGGCATTGGCCTTGACGACCGCCCAGACCTTGGCGCCGCCGGCCGCGCGGCGGGCGACCGCGAGGTTGGCCGCGAGGGCCTGCGCGTGGACGAGCGCTTCGATCGGTCGCGGCATCGGGGAATTCTGCCAGCCACGGATTGCCACCGCCTGCCCGCAGCAGTGAGAAAAACCCGCGTGCTATAACCGCCGCCGCACGGGAGACATGGGGGACTTCGTCCACCCACCGCCGACACGAAGCGAATGAAAAAAGGCTTCTACACCATCATGTCGGCGCAGTTCTTCAGCTCGCTGGCGGACAACGCATTGCTGGTCGCGGCCATCGAGCTGCTTAAAACCGGCGGCGCGCCCTCGTGGCACATCCCGGCGCTGACGCCGATGTTCGCGCTGTTCTACGTGATCCTGGCGCCGGTCGTCGGCGCCTTCGCCGACGCGGTGCCGAAGGGCACGGTCATGTTCATCTCGAACGCGATCAAGGTCGTGGGCTGCCTGCTGATGCTGTTCGGCGCCCATCCGCTTCTTTCGTACGGCATCGTCGGCCTGGGCGCCGCCGCGTACTCGCCCGCCAAGTACGGCATCCTGACCGAGCTCCTGCCCAACTCGCAGCTGGTCAAGGCCAACGGCTGGATCGAGGGCCTGACGATCCTCTCGATCATCCTGGGCGTGGTGCTCGGTGGCCAGCTCCTCGGGCATGTCGTCTCGCGGCATCTGCTCTCGTTCGACATCCCGGTGTTCGACACCGGCATCTCGACCGCGCCGGAAGCGGCGATCGCCCTGATCGTCTCGCTCTACGTCATCGCCGCCCTGTTCAACCTGCGCATCCCGCGCACCGATGCGCCGCTGCAGCCGCTCTCGCACAGCATCGGCGCGCTGATCCGCGACTTCTCGAACTGCAACGCCCGCCTCTGGAACGACAAGCTCGGCCAGATCTCGCTGGCCACCACCACCTTGTTCTGGGGCGTCTCCGGCAACCTCCGGGTGATCGTCTTCGCCTGGGCCGCGGCAGCGCTCGGCTACACCACCAAGGACGCGTCGTCGCTGGTCGGCGTGGTGGCGATCGGCACCGCCGCCGGCGCGATCATCGCCTCGATGCGCATGCGCCTCGACCAGGCCACGCGGGTGATCCCGCTCGGCATCCTCATGGGCGTGCTCGTGATCGGCCTCAACGTCATCACCAACGCCTGGCTGGCAGCGCCGTTCCTGATCCTGCTCGGCGCCATCGGCGGCTATCTGGTGGTGCCGATGAACGCGCTGCTGCAGCATCGCGGCGCCAACCTGATGGGCGCCGGCCGGTCGATCGCGGTGCAGAACTTCAACGAGCAGGCCTGCATCCTCGGCCTCGGCGCCTTCTACACCGGGATGACGCGCTTCGGCCTCTCGGCCTTCATCGCCATCGCCGTGTTCGGCGTGCTGGTCGCCGCCACGATGTGGCTGATCCGCGGCTGGCACATCGCGAACTGCAGGAACAATCCGGTCGAGATCGCCCACCTGCTGTCGATCGCGCGCCTCGACAAGCATTGACCTCGACCGCGCCTGTCGTCGGCCGCGCCGCCGTCCTCGCCGCGCTCGCCCTCGTCTTCAACGCCCTGGTGTGGGGCACCTCGTGGTGGCCGTTCCGCTGGCTGCAGGCCGCGGGGCTGCATCCGCTCTGGGCCACGGCGCTGATCTACACCCTCGCCTCGGCGGTGATCCTCGCGGTCCGGCCGCGGGCGTTCGGCCAGGTGCTGCGCACCCCGGCCCTCTGGCTCTTGGTCGCGGCGGCGGGCACGACCAACGCCGCGTTCAACTGGGGCGTGGTGATCGGCGACGTCGTCCGGGTGGTGCTGCTGTTCTATCTGATGCCGCTCTGGACCGTGCTGCTCGCTCGCCTCCTGCTCGGCGAGCGCTTCACCGCCGCGGCGGCGCTGCGCACCGTGCTCGCCCTCGTCGGCGCGGCGATCGTGCTCTGGCCCGAGGGCAGCGCCGACGCTGCCGACCTCGCCCGCCGGCTGCCGCTGCCGCGCTCGCTCGCCGACTGGCTGGGGGTGGTGGGCGGCTTCTCGTTCGCGCTCAACAACGTGATGCTGCGCCGCGAGGCGGCGCGGCCCGAGGAGGGCCGGGCGCTGGCGATGTTCCTCGGCGGCGCGATCGTCGCCGCGGCCGTGGCCGGCGTGCTCACGGCGAACGGACAGGTGCGCTGGCCGGCTTCGGCGGCCGCCGGCTGGCTGCTGCCGGTCGCCGGGATGACGGTGGTGTTCCTCGCCGGCAACCTGGCCTTGCAGTACGGCGCGGCCCGGCTCGCCGCCAACCGGACGTCGGTCGTCATGCTGACCGAGGTGGTGTTCGCCTCGGCCTCGGCAATTGCCCTCGGCGGCGGCACGCTGACGGCGCGCGTCGCCCTCGGCGGCGGCCTGATCGTCGCCAGCGCCCTGCTCGCCGCGCTCACTCCGGCCGAGCATCACTGAGGACTGCGGCGCTACCATCGTCGCATTCCGCTCTTCGACAGGAACGACGATGGCAGGCAAGACGCAAAGCATCTACGACTTCGAGGCGGTCTCGATCGACGGCAAGCCGGCCCGGCTCGCGACCCAGCGTGGCAAGGTGATGCTGATCGTCAACACCGCGAGCGCCTGCGGCTTCACGCCGCAGTTCGCCGGGCTGGAAAAGCTCTGGCAGGACTACAGCGACAAGGGCCTGGTGGTGATCGGCTTTCCGAGCAACCAGTTCGGCGCCCAGGACCCGGGCTCGAACGACGAGATCGCCTCGTTCTGCCAGGTCAACTACGGCGTCAGCTTTCCGATGATGGCCAAGATCGACGTCAACGGCGGCCAGGCGCACCCCTTGTGGCAGTGGCTGAAGGCCGAGGCGCCGGGGCTGCTCGGCACCAAGACCGTCAAGTGGAACTTCACCAAGTTCCTGGTCGGCCGCGACGGCAAGGTGATGAAGCGCTATGCGCCCAACGACTCGCCGGAGTCGATCCGCGCCGACATCGAGGCCGCACTGGCGGCCTAGTTCCGGGGGCCCCCTGCATGTTCGAACACGTCGAGCCGTTCGCCGGCGACCCGATCCTGAGCCTCAACGAGGACTTTCAGAAGGATCCGCGGCCCCACAAGATCAACCTCTCGATCGGCATCTACTTCGACGATGGCGGCCGCATTCCGGTGCTCGATTCGGTGCGCCGCGCCGAGGCGATGGTGGTCGCCCGCGACGCCGCCAAGCCCTACCTGCCGATCGAGGGCGCGACCAACTTCCGCGAGCAGGTGCAGGCGCTGCTGTTCGGTGCCGGCCACGCGGCGCTGGCCGACAAGCGGGTGGCGACGATCCAGTCGGTGGGCTCGAGCGGCGGCCTCAAGGTGGGCGCTGACTTCATCGCCCGCTGGCTTCCCGGCAGCGCGGTCTGGGTGAGCGATCCGAGCTGGGAGAACCACCGCTCGATGTTCGAAGGCGCCGGGCTCGCGGTCCATTCCTATCCGTACTACGACCCCGGCACCGGCGCGCTGTCGTTCGAGGCGATGTGCGCGGCGCTGCGCAAGCTTCCGCCCCGGAGCGTGGTCCTGATACACGCCTGCTGCCACAACCCCACGGGCGTGGACTTGACGCGAGCGCAATGGGAGGCGCTCATCCCGCTGCTCGCCGAGGGCGAGCTGCTGCCCTACCTCGACCTCGCCTACCAGGGCTTCGGCGACGGCATCGCCGAAGACGCCTACGCGGTGCGGGCACTGGCCGCGGCCCGCGGCAAGGACGGCCGGCCGATGTCGTTCGTGGTCGCGAACTCGTTCTCCAAGAGCATGAGCCTCTACGGGGAGCGCTGCGGCGCGCTCAGCGTCGTCTGCGCCGACGCGGCCGAGGCCGTGAACGTCCTCGGCCAGCTCAAGTTCACGGTACGCCGCAACTATTCGAGCCCGCCGATCCATGGCGGCCAGATCGTCGCCGCGGTGCTCGGCGAGCCGGCGCTGCGGGCGACGTGGGAGCAGGAGCTGGCGGCGATGCGCGAGCGGATCAAGGCGATGCGCCAGGTGCTGCACGCGACCCTGAAGGCGAAGATGCCTAAGCGCGACTTCGGCTACTTCCTCAGCCAGCGCGGCATGTTCAGCTACACCGGACTGAACCCAGCGCAGGTCGACCGGCTGCGCGAGGAGTTCGCGGTCTACCTGGTGCGCTCGGGGCGCCTCTGCGTCGCCGGCCTGAACACCGGCAACGTCGAGGCCACCGGGCTGGCGATGGCGGCGGTGCTCGACGGCTGACGGCCGCTCATCCGAAGCGCCGTGCCGCGTGCAGCGCCAGGCCGCTGGCGACGCTGGCGAAGCGGTCGCCGCGCACCGGCCGCGCCGCCGGAAAGGCCTGTTGCAGCTGCTCCGTCAGCAGACGCAAGCCCGTGGACCCGCCGGTGAAATAGAGCGCGTCGATCTCGCCCAGGGCCAACCCGGCCTGGGCGGCCGTCTCGCGCGCGGCGGCGACGATCCGCTCGAGGTCGGCCTCGAGCGCCCCCCGGGCGCCGGCCTCGTCGAAGCCCGCGCTCAGCCCCGCCTCGACCGGGTCGAGGGAGATCGCCGTCGCGCCGCCCTCGGCCACCGTGATCTTGGCGACCTCGGCCCGGGCGAGCAGCTCATGGCCGAGGCGCTGGTCGACGACGCTCATCAGCCGCCGGTGCTGCGCCGGGTCGGCATAGAACGAGCGCATGCCGCGCAGCTCGGCGACCCGGAGCGGGTTGTAGACGGTATTGATCAGGTGCCAGGTCGCGAGGTCGAAGTACACCGCGCTTGGCACCTCGCGCGCCGGCTGCTCGGCGGTGGCGACACCGAAGGCGCGGTAACCGAAGAGCGGCAACACGCTCGCCAGCTCGACCCGGCGGTCGAAGTCGGTGCCGGCGACATGGACGCCGTGGTTGGCGAGGATGTCGGCCTTGCGCTCGACCTGCCGCGTCCGGCCCGGCCCGACCCGGACGATCGAGAAGTCGGAAGTGCCGCCGCCGATGTCGGCGACCAGCACCTTCTCCTCGCCGCGCACGCCCTGCTCGTAGTCGAAGGCGGCGGCGATCGGCTCGTACTGGAACTCGACCTCGCGAAAGCCGGCGCGCAGGGCAGCACTCTTGAGCGCCCGCTCGGCCTGGGCGTCGCGCCCGGGGTCGTCGTCGACGAAGAACACCGGCCGGCCGAGCACCGCCCGGCCGATCGCCACGCCGGCCTCGGCCTCGGCCCGGCGCCTGAGGTGCGCCAGGTAGGTGGCGACGACGTCGAGGTAGCGAACGGCGCGGCCGCCGCCGATGTCGGTGGTCTGCTCGATCAGGGAGCTGCCGAGGATGCTCTTCATCGAGCGCATCAGCCGGCCGTCGATGCCGTCGACATAGGCCGAGACGGCCGCGCGGCCGAACTCGCACTGCGGCTGGCCGTGCAGGCCGCCGTCGGCGGCGTAGAACACGGCGGTCGGCATCGTCCGCTGGCCGGGCTCGAGCTCGACCAGCCTCATCGCCGCGGCCGCGCTGCCCGAGGCGGGAAACGGCGCGGCGATCGCGATCGCCGAGTTCGAGGTGCCGAAGTCGATGGCGCAGTAACCCGGTGCAGCAGCGGTCATCCGGAGAGGCTATCCTTTTCCTCTTCGGTCCACGACGAGAGGCTCCCGCATGAAGGCATCGTTCCTCCGCATCCTGCTGGCCCCGCTGCTCATCCTTTTTGCCGCCGCGACCTTCGCGGTCGACATCTCTGGCCCCGCCAACGACAAGCTGAGCGCCGCGCGCGCCAAGATCGCTGCCAAGGACTGGCCCGGCGCGGTCGAGGAGCTGAAGCGGGTCAACGACACCGCGAACGCCGACTGGAACAACCTGATGGGCTACAGCCTGCGCAAGGCCGGCGCGGCCAACGCCAGCGAGTCCGAGCGCTACTACAACGAGGCGCTGCGCATCGATCCCAAGCACAAGGGCGCGCTTGAATACTCGGGCGAGCTCTACCTGATGATGGGCAACCTGCCGGCGGCTGAACAACGCCTGGCTGCCCTCGACAAAGCCTGCTTCCTGCCGTGCAGCGAGCAGAAGGACCTGAAGAACGCGGTCGCCAAGTACAAGGCCAACGGCAACAAATACGAGGGCGACTGGTAAACCGGCCGGCTTCCTGCCACGTTGCTCGGGAGAGCGAGAACTACTGCGCTTTCCGGTCGCTGACTCGCCCACCGGCCGCCGTCGCGGCGGCCGACACTGGCCGTAGTCGATCGTGCGAGGTGCGAAGCCGATGAACCTTTTCGCCGGGGCCCGCTGGTTGCTCACGCTGGGATCGCGTCGCGCGGGCCGGCGGCACGGCAGCGACCCGGCCGACATGGGCACGGCCTTCGGCCTCGACGCCATCACCACCCTCGAGCCGGAAACGCACGGCGAATCGCCGCTCGGCGATGACGCGTCCCCGCCTTCGCGCTTCGAGCTGCGTCTGCACCGGCGCTCGACCCTCTAGGCCCGGCACCCGCGCCGCCCCGGGCCGGCGCTCAGACTTCCAGGATCAGCAGCGGCGCATGCCCTTCGGCCTCGCCTCGCCACTCGTGGCCGCGGGCGTTGCAGACCACCCGGGTCGAGCCGCCGTCGGGTCGTGCCACCGCGTAGTCGTGGCGGCAATGGAGGTGGCCGTGGATCCACAGGTCGGCGTGCGGGATCAGGTCGTCGTCGGCATTGCAGAAGCTGGCGGTGCCGCTGCGCTCGCCGTAGCGCGGATCGGCGCTCCTCAGGCTGGGCGCGAAGTGGGTGATGACGACGGTCCGCTCCCAGTCGCCCGGCGGACACATCAGCTCGGCCTCGAGCCAGGCGCGGCAGGCCAGGCCTTCCTCGCGGATCGCCACGGCATCGAGCGGCTGCCCGGCCCGGGTCGCTCGCATCAGGTTGGTGAAGTAGCCGCCGGCGCGCATCGCCTTCGGCCGGCCGGCGGCGCCGAACAGGTCGAAATCGCACCAGCGGGTGGTGGCGACCAGGCGGATGCGCCGGCCGCGGTCGTCGGCCACGACCCGGCTCTCGCATTCGAGCAGGGTGATGCCGAGCGCCGCGCAGCGGCCGCGCAGGGCCGGCCAGGCGCTCTCCAGGTCGCGGCCGTCGAACTCGTGGTTGCCGGCGACGAACACCACCGGCTGCGGCCAGCCGGCGAAGCGCTCGAGCGCTTGCCATTCGCTGTCGATGTCGCCGGCGAGGATCAGCAGTTCGGCGCCGGGCGCCGGCTGCGGGTCGAACTGCTCGGTTTCGAGATGCAGGTCGGACAGGAGCTGCAGCCGCATCTCAGCAGCCGGGCACGAGCGCCGGATTCACGACCCAGCGGCCCCGTGGCAGACCTTGTACTTGCGGCCGCTGCCGCAGGGACAGGGGTCGTTGCGGCCCACCTTGGGCGCGGCCCGGCGCACCGTCTCCACCTGGTAGCGCGCCGGCGCCGTCAGGTCGTAGAGCTCGGCGACGCAGACGATCAGCTCCTCGATCGCCGCATCGAGGGTGGGAAGCGGGCGCTCCCTGGCGAGCAGGGCGACCGTCGCCTCCTCTTCCGCGCCCTCGGCCGGCAGGAAGCGGTAGAGCCGGGTCAGCGTCGTCGCCACCGCGTCGTCGTCGAGCGCGTAGAGCCCGGGAAGGATGCTGGCGGCGAATTCGAAGCCGGCGACCCAGGGGAGGACCGCCCGGGTGATCGGATCGAGCGGCGGCTCGTCCGGTGCCTCGGCCTCGACCGCCGCTTCGGCCTGGTCCGCTTCGTCGGGCTCGAGGATCAGTGGATCGAAGCCGCCGAACTCGGCCAGCGACCGGTTCATCGCGGCATGGCGGCGGCCGATCAGCTCCCGGGCGCGCACCTGCTCCGGCCCGGGCTCGGATTCGCCCCAGCGGTGGCCGCCGGCATCGAACACGTACGGCAGCCAGCGCTCGACATCGATCAACTCGGGCTGTACCAGCACGCCGGCGATGAAGCCGTCGAGCATCACCGCATCGAGGGGCTCGAGCGGCTCGGGAATGGCCGCGAGGAGCGCGTCGAGCTCGGCGAACTCGGCGTCGCTCAGGTCCTGGGCCGAGGCGGGCGGCGGCGGGCGCGACGGCGGCGCCGAATCGTACGTGGCCACGCCTCGGCGGGTCTCAGCCGGCGAGGCGTGCCGCGATCCGCCGGCGCACCTCGGGCAGCTCGTCCGGCAGGCGGTTCGCGAGCTGCCTGAAGAGCGCGTCGTGGAGCTCGAGCTCGCCGCTCCAGCTGGCGGCGTCGAGGTCGGTGACGAGGTCGAAGCGCGCGCGGTCGAAGTCGAGGCCGGACCAGTCGATGTCCTCGTAGCGCGGGGTGGTGCCGAAGGCCGTCAGCTCGCCGCCGGCGCTGCCCTCGACCCGGTGCACGATCCACTCGAGCACGCGCATGTTCTCGCCGTAGCCAGGCCAGACGAACTTGCCGTCGGCGCCCTTCCTGAACCAGTTGACGCAGAAGATCTTCGGCAGCCGGGCGCCGCGGGCCTGCAGCGCGGCCCCGAGGTCGAGCCAGTGACGGAAGTACTCGCTCATGTTGTAGCCGGTGAACGGCAACATGGCAAAGGGATCGCGCCGGACCACGCCCTGGGCGCCGGTGGCGGCCGCGGTGGTCTCGGAGCCCATGGTCGCGGCCATGTAGACGCCTTCGGTCCAGTCGCGCGCCTCGGTCACCAGGGGCACGGTGGTCGAGCGCCGGCCGCCGAAGATGAAGGCGTCGATGGGCACGCCGCCGGGCGAATCCCAGGCCTCGTCGAGGGCCGGGTTGTTGGTGGCGGCGACGGTGAACCGGGCGTTCGGATGGGCTGCCTTGGCGCCCGTCTGGCGCGCGATCTCGGGCGTCCAGTCCTGGCCCTGCCAGTCGATCAGGTGCGCCGGCGGGGCGTCGGTCATGCCTTCCCACCAGACATCGCCGTCGTCGGTGAGGGCCACGTTGGTGAAGATCGCATCGCGCTCCAGGCTCGCCATGCAGTTCGGATTGGTCCGCTCGTTGGTCCCGGGGGCGACGCCGAAGTAGCCGGCCTCGGGGTTGATGGCGTGCAGCCGCCCGTCGCGGCCCGGCTTGATCCAGGCGATGTCGTCGCCGATCGTCGTCACCTTCCAGTCGCCGAGCGCCGGCGGCGGGATCAGCATCGCGAAGTTGGTCTTGCCGCAGGCGCTGGGAAAGGCGGCGGCGACGTGGTGCTTCCGGCCCTCGGGCGAGGTGACGCCGAGGATCAGCATGTGCTCGGCGAGCCAGCCCGGGTTGCCCGACGCCTGGTCGGCCGCGGCCCGGCCCATGACCGAGGCGATGCGCAGGGCGAAGCACTTCTTGCCGAGCAGGGCGTTGCCGCCGTAGCCCGAGCCGTAGCTCCAGATTTCCTGCGTTTCCGGGTAGTGGACGATGTACTTGGTGGCATTGCACGGCCAGGCCACGTCCTTCTCGCCCGGCGCCAGCGGCGTGCCGACCGAGTGCATGCAGGGCACGAAATGGCCGTCGGCGCCGAGCACGTCGAGCACGGCCTTGCCCATCCGCGTCATCAGCTTCATGTTGACGGCGACGTAGGCGCTGTCGCTCAGCTCGACGCCGATATGCGCGATCTCCGAGCCGAGCGGACCCATCGAGAACGGCACGACGTACATCGTGCGGCCGCGCATCGCGCCGCGAAAGAGCGGCGGCGTCCCGTCAGGCTGGCCTTTTTGCAGCAGGGCGCGCATCGCCGCGGGCGCCATCCAGTTGTTGGTCGGACCGGCGTCTTCCTCGCGCTCGGAGCAGATGTAGGTGCGGTCTTCGACCCGGGCGACGTCGCTGGCGGCACTTCGCGCCAGGAAGCTGTGCGGGCGCAGCTCCGGGTTGAGCTTCATCAGCGTGCCGGCCGCGACGAGCTGGGCGCACAGGCGGTCGTACTCGGCATCGCTGCCGTCGCACCAGTAGACATCGCGGGCTTCGGTCAGCGCCGCCATGTCGCGCACCCATTCGATGAGCTTGCGATGCCGGACAGAAGCCGGCGGATTTACCGCCGGGCCGTGCACGAGAGGTCGGTTCATGGAGATTCCCAATGGTCAAAGAAAAATCCGGGGCGCGGCTTCACCGGGCGGCGTGGCGGCAGCGGCGAGTCGAGGCGCGTTGATGGCTGGGGCAGGCGTCGCGGTCGGGGGCGGATGTAGACGCTCTTGGCACGTGGCGGACCCTGCCGAGTCTGCTCTTTGGAGTGGCAGGAGTGTAGCCCCCGGACAAAGGGGGCCCGGCGCCGCGTATCCGCTTCGTCGCCGCAATAATCGGCCGATGCTTCGTCGCCGCCTGCTCGCCGCCGGCCTCGCCCTCGCCGCCGCGCCGGCGGCGCGGGCGCAGAAGCCCCCCGGCGGCGGCCCGCTCCGGCTCGGCATCGACCACGCTCTGGTCGAATCGCGCCTCGGCCTCAGCCTGCAGACGGCGTTCAGCGCCGACACCGGCATCGCCGTCAAGCTGGTCGCCGGCCCGGCGCTGGCGGTGCTGGAGGCGACCAAGGAGGGCGAGCTCGACGCGGCGCTCACCAATGCCCCGGCGGCGGAGGCGGGGCTCGAGCAGCAGGCCCTGGTGCACGACCGCCGGCCGATCGCCGCCGGCGAGTTCGTGCTCGTCGGGCCGGCGCCGGCAAAGGGCAAAGGGAAAACCCAGGCCCCGGTCGGCCGAAGCGTGGTCGAGGCGCTCGTCCGGATCCGCGATCTCGCCGTCGCCGCGCCGGAAAGCCTCGTCTTCCTGTCGGCCGGCGACGGCTCCGGGACCCATGTCGCCGAGCAGGCGCTCTGGCGAGCCGCCGGAATCGCCCCGGCGGCGCCCTGGTACGTGAACGCCGGCGGCTCGTCCGGCTTCGCCGCCAAGGTCCGGTCCCGCAGCGCCTATGCCGTGGTCGAGCGCGGCGCCTGGTCGGTGGCCGGCGGCGGGCTGGCGGTGCTGGTCGACGGCGACCCGCTGCTCGCCGAGTCGGTGCACGCCATGCGTTCCTTTCGCGCCACCCATCCGGCCGGCAGGATCTTCATCGCCTGGATCAGCGGCGGGCGCGGCCATGCGGTGGTGGCCTCGCACCGCGGCTACCGGCGCCCTGCCTGAGGCCCGACGTGGCGACCAAGACCGGAACGCTCCTCAGCCTCAACGTCGCCCGCGCCACGCCGGTGACGATCAACGGCCGCAAGGTGATGACCGCCATCGGCAAGCGCGCGGTCGAGGGCGAGCGCGCGGTGCTTCCGCTCGGCATCGAGGGCGACGAGCAGGCCGATCTCTCGGTCCACGGCGGCCTCGGCAAGGCGGTCTACGCCTATCCGAGCGAGCACTACGCCTTCTGGAAGACGGTGCGCGCCCAGGCCCAGGTCGCGCTCTGGGACGAGGACCTGCCGTTCGGAGCGCTGGGCGAGAACCTGACGCTGCAGGGCGTGGCCGAGAACGAGCTCTGGATCGGCGACGTGCTGCGCTTCCCGGCCTGCCATCTCGCCGTCAGCGAGCCGCGCTTTCCCTGCTTCAAGTTCAACGCGGCGATGGGCTTCAAGCATGCCGCCAAGCTGATGGTCGAGAGCGCCTGGTGCGGCAGCTACCTGGCGGTGCGCGTGCCGGGCACGATCGCCGCGGGCCAGACCTTCACCGTGGTGCCGGGGCCGCGAGAGGTCGGCATCACCGAGCTGTTCCGCGCCCGGATGAGCCGCGCTGCCGCGGCGCCCTGATGCTCGCCTACCGCCACGCCTTCCACGCCGGCAACCACGCCGACGTGCTGAAGCACATCGTCCTGATGCTGGTGCTGCGGCACATGAACGCCAAGCCGAAGGCCTACCGCTTCGTCGATACCCATGGTGGCGCCGGCGGCTACTCGCTCGAGGGCCGCTACGCGCAGAAGAAGGGCGAGTACGAGCGCGGCATCGGCCGCCTCTGGACCCGCACCGACCTGCCGGAGACGGTGGCCGACTATGTCGCCCTGGTGCGCCGCTTCAACCCCGACGGCGTGCTGGCCCAGTACCCCGGCTCGCCGGCACTGGCGCAGATGCTGCTCCGGCCGCACGACCAGCTTCGCGCCTTCGAGCTCCATCCCACCGAGCAGAAGATCCTGCGCGCGACCCTGGCGGCGACGCCGAGCGCCATCGCCTACGACGGCGACGGCTTCGCCGGCCTCAAGTCGCAGCTGCCGCCCTCGAGCCGGCGGGCGGCGGTGCTGATCGATCCGAGCTACGAGGGCAACGCCGACTACGGCCGCGTCGTCGCCACGCTGCGCGAGGCGCTGGAACGCTTTGCCCCGGGCGTCTACATGGTCTGGTATCCGCAGGTGAGCAAGCTCGAGGCGGCGAGCCTGCCCAAGCGGCTGGAAGCGCTGGCCCCCAAGGGCTGGGTGCATGCCCGCCTCAGCGTCCAGCAGCCCGACGCCCAGGGCTTCGGCCTGGCGGGCAGCGGCATGTTCGTGATCAATCCGCCGCATGCGCTGGCCGGCCAGCTCCAGGCGGTGCTGCCCTGGCTGGTCGACGTGCTCGGGCAGTACGACGGCGCCCACTTCGCGCTGGATCGGGTCGACGCCTGAATCAGGGCGGCGCGTCCGCCCTCCACCGACGAGTTCTTGCCGCCCTCTCAGCCGCGCGGCGGCGGCGTCCGCTTCAGGTCGCGGAAGGCGGCGAACAGCCAGGTCCGCATGCCGACCAGGAGGGTGTACGACTCGCGCTGCTCGTCCGGCAGCTTGTGCTCGGCGACGTGGCCGCGGGCGAAGTCCTGGCCGACGCGCTGCAGCCGCTCGACCAGGGTCGCGGCCAGGCTCTTCGTGATCTGGCCATGGACCAGCATGATCAGCTCGCCGTCGCCGTCGAAGCCGCCGCTCAGGTAGTCGGCGGCGACATGCTCGCGGAAGTAGCGCATCACCGGCCCGTGCGGCAGCCAGCGAAAGCCCTTCGAGACCTTGAGCCGGTAGCGGTTCAGGGGCCGGAGCTCGATGATGCCGAGGTGGTCGAGGCGGGCCAGGTACTTGATGCACTCGGCGTCGCTGAAGACGTATTCCTTCGTCATCTCCTCGAACGACCACTGGCTGAGGCAGCAGATCGCCAGCAGCAGCAGCCGCCGGTCCGCGACCACCGCCGCCTCCTGCTGCTCGGTGAGCTCGCGCGCCAGCGGCTGGGTGTCGACGACCTTTCGCGCCAGCTCGGCGAAATCCATCTTCAGGACGCGCAGGATCTCGTCGATGCGCGACAGCGGCATGTCGGCCTTGGCGAAGACCCGCTTGACGCTGGACTCCGACATGCCGAGCGCCGTCGCCAGGTCGGCGTAGGTCATTCCGGCGGTGCGCAGTTCGGCCTTGAGGGCGAGGACCAGGTCTTGGGTGGTGCTCATGGAAGGGCGCAGGGGCCGATCCAGTATCGCCGAGCGAGCCCGGACGACGCCTGAGTGAAAACTCCGTCGCGAACGCCGACGGAAGGCGCTCGCGGCGGGTCGTCTTCGCCCGGCCATCGGGTAGATTCGCTCGAGGCTCTTGGAGACCGGCTTGGACATTCCCGTCGTCGACAGCGCTGCGCCGCCCGCCGATCCCGCCGCGCACGCCCATCCCAACCAGTTCGCCCTGCTTCGCCAGCGCCGCTTCGCGCCCTTCTTCTGGACCCAGTTCCTCGGCGCCGGCAACGACAACCTGTTCAAGTTCGCGTTCACCGTGATGGTGACCTACCAGCTGCAGCTGACCGACCCGTTCCTGCAGCCGCAGCTCGCCGGGCTCACCATCGGCGCGCTCTTCATCCTGCCCTTCCTGCTGTTCTCGGCCACCAGCGGCCAGCTCGCCGACAAGTACGACAAGACCCGGGTGATCCGCTTCGTCAAGAGCCTTGAGGTCGCGATCATGCTGCTCGCGGGCTGGGGCTTCTGGACCGCCGATGCCTACGTGCTGCTCGCCTGCGTCTTCCTGATGGGTCTGCACTCGACCCTGTTCGGCCCGGTGAAGTTCGCCTACCTGCCGCAGCACCTGAGCGAGCGCGAGCTCACCGGCGGCAACGGCATGGTCGAGATGGGCACCTTCGTCGCCATCCTGCTCGGCCAGGTCGCGGGCGGACTGCTCGTCGCCATTCCGGAGGTCGGCCGCCACTACGTCGCCTTCGCCTGCGTCGGCGTCGCCCTGCTCGGCCGCGCCGTCGCCCAGTCCGTGCCGCCTTCGCCGTCGACCGACCCGGGCCTGGTCATCAACTGGAACCCGGTCAGCGAGACCTGGCGCAATCTCAAGCTCGCGCACGGCAATCTCGTGGTCTTCCGCTCGCTGCTCGGCATCTCCTGGATGTGGTTCTTCGGCGCCGTCTTCCTCGCCGAGTTCCCGTCGTTCGCCAAGGAGGTGCTGCACGGCGACGAGCGGGTCGCGTCGCTGCTCCTGGTAGTGTTCTCGGTCGGCATCGGCATCGGCTCGCTGCTCTGCGAAGTGCTGTCGCGGCGCCATGTCGAGATCGGCCTGGTGCCGCTCGGGGCGATCGGCATGAGCGTGTTCGCGGTCGACCTCTACTTCGCCTCGCGCGGCCTCGCGCCTTCGGCCGGCTACACGCTCTCGGCCTTCCTCGCCGAGCCGGCCCACTGGCGGGTGATGGCCGACCTCGGTCTGCTCGCGCTCTTCGCCGGCCTCTACAGCGTGCCGATGTACGCGCTGATCCAGATGCGCTCGCAGCCGAGCCACCGGGCCCGGATCATCGCCGCCAACAACATCCTCAATGCCCTGTTCATGATCGCCAGCTCGGTGATCGTCGGCGTGCTGATCAAGAGCGGGCTGACGGTGCCGCAGGTGTTCCTCGTGATCGGCCTGCTCAATGCCGTGGTCGCGTTCTACATCTTCATGCTGGTGCCCGAGTACCTGCTGCGCTTCGTCGCCTTCGTCACCGCCCGCCTGATCTACCGGTTCAAGGTGCAGGACGACGAGCGGATCCCGGCGACGGGGCCGGCGATCCTGGTCTGCAACCACGTGAGCTTCATCGACCCGGTACTGCTGATGGCAGCGAGCCCGCGGCCGATCGCCTTCATCATGGACCACCAGATCTTCCGCACGCCGCTGCTCGGCTGGTTCTTCAAGCTCGCCAAGGCGATCCCGATCGCGCCGCAGAAGGTCGAGCCGCAGACCTACGCCCGGGCCTTCGCCCGCGCCCGGGCGGTTCTCGACGGCGGCGACCTGCTCTGCATCTTTCCCGAGGGCGCGATCACGCGCGACGGCGACCTGGGCGAGTTCAAGGGCGGGGTGATGAAGCTGCTCGAATCGAACCCGGTGCCGGTGGTGCCGCTCGCCCTGCACAACCTCTGGGGCTCGTTCTTCTCCCGCGCCGAGGGCCGGGCGATGACCCGGCCGTTCCGCCGCGGCCTGTTCAACCGGGTCGTGCTCTCCGCCGGCGAGCCGCTGGCGCCGGCCGAAGTGACGCCGGCCGAGCTGCAGCGCCGGGTCGCCGGGCTGCTCGCCCAGCCGGCCTGAGGGCCCTCAGGCGGTTCGGAACGCTTTCGGCTTGGCGTCGGGATCGGACACGCCGATCCGCTCGTACTCCGAGATCACCTGGGCGCCGAGCAGAAGCAGGGTGGCGGCGATCTCGAGGCTCAGCAGGACGACGATCGCCGTGGTGAACGAGCCGTAGAGGATGTTCACCTGCGACAAGGTCGCGAAATACCACACCAGGACGTGGCGGGTGATCTCCCAGAGCACCGCCGCCGTCACGCCGCCGATCAGGGCGTGGCGCCAGTGCAGCCGCCCGGCCGGCATCACCAGGTAGACCGAGGTCAGGACGAAGATTTCGCCGGCGAAGCCGAGCAGGTAGAGGAGAACGCCCGAAAGGCCGCTGAGCGACCACTCGCGGCCGAACACCTCGACCGATTCCTTGCCCACGGCCTGCAGGCTGCCGGCGACGATCGTCACCAGCAGCAGACCGATGCCGAGCGACAGGATGTAGCAGTACGGGATCAGCGCCGAGAAGATGAAGCGGCGCTTTCGCGCCACGACCCGGTGCAGGAAGATCACCGACATCGCGTTCTCGAGCACGGTGAAGGCGAGCGAGCTGAAGAAGATCATGGTCGCGAACAGCAGCCAGCCGATGTCGCCGCGGTTGGCGAGAAAGTGCGCCAGCTCGGCGACGATCGCCGCCGACCGTCCCGGCACCAGCCACTCGAGATAGCGGCCGAGGGTGCTGAGAAGCTCGCGCGCGTCGATCAGCTGCGACAGCGCGATCACCGTCAGGATCAAGAGCGGCACGATCGACAGCAGCGCGTAATACGCCACCGCGCCGGCAAGCAGCAGTCCCTGGTTGGCGCGAAACGCCTTCAGCGTGCACCACGCGAAGCGGCCGGGGTGGCGCAGGACGTACTGCGCCTGCGGGCCGATGAGCTTGAGGCTCAGGTATCGCTGCAGTGCGTTGGGCGAGTTCAATGATCGGGCGTCGAGATCTCGCGCAACGTTTCGTCGGTAGGCGCCGATTGTCGCGTGGCCAGGTCGGCGAGCGCAACGATGCCGACCACCTCGCCGTTGGCGCCGAGCACCGGCAGGCGCCGCACCTGGACATCGCCCATCCGCGCCATCACCGACTCGATCGAATCGGTCTCGCTGCAGAAGCTGACGTCATCGGTCATGACATCGGCGACCAGCGCCTCCTCCGCATCCATGCCTTCGGCGACGCCGCGCACGGTGATGTCGCGGTCGGTCACCATGCCGGCCAGCGCCCGGCCGTCGGTCACCGGCAGGGCGCCGACGTCCATGTCGCGCATGCGGCGCGCGGCCGCCTGCAAGGTCTCGTCGCGGCCGACGGCGGCGACGCTGCGGGTCATGATGTCTGCGATGCGGATCATGGCGGGGTCCTCGAGAGGTTGGTCGAATCGGCTCACGAGGGTAGGGCGGACCCATGGCGTCTGCCAGTGGTCCCGAGAGCGCGCGGCTGTAGTCGGGCGGCACGGCCCGGAGTAAGGCGAGTCCGACGCGCCCGGCCGGCCAGGGACCGCTGGCCGGCTGCCCCTAGACGCCGCGTCGCCGATCGAGGCGGAACTGCTCGGCGAAGGCGGCGAAGCGCTGCGCCTCGAGCGCTTCGCGAATCTGGCGCATCAGGTCGACGTAGTAGTGCAGGTTGTGCACGCTCGCCAGCATCGGCCCGAGCATCTCGCCGCAGCGGTCGAGGTGGTGCAGGTAGGCGCGCGAGAAGCGCGCGCAGCAGACGCAGCCGCAGCTCGGATCGATGGGCGCCTCGTCCTGCTTGTAGCGGGCGTTGCGGATCCGCAGGTCGCCGAAGCGGGTGAAGAGGTGGCCGTTGCGCGCGTTGCGGGTCGGCATCACGCAGTCGAACATGTCGACCCCGGCGGCGACGCCTTCGACCAGGTCCTCGGGCGTGCCCACGCCCATGAGGTAGCGCGGCTTGCCCGCCGGCAGGCGATGCGGCGTGTGGGCGACGATCCGCTGCATCTCCTCCTTCGGCTCGCCGACGCTGACGCCGCCGATCGCGTAGCCGGGGAAGTCGAGGGCCGCGAGGGCCTCGACCGAAGCCTCGCGCAGGTTCTCGAACATCCCACCCTGGACGATGCCGAAAAGGGCATTCGGATTCTCCAGCCGCGCGAACTCTTCCTGCGAGCGCCTGGCCCAGCGCAGGCTCATCTCCATCGAGCGCCGCACTTCGGCCTCGGGCGCGACGACGCCGTCGTTCTGCCAGGCGGTGCATTCGTCGAACTGCATGACGATGTCGCTGTCGAGCGCGCGCTGGATCTGCATGCTGACCTCGGGCGTGAGCAACAGCTTGTCGCCGTTGACCGGCGACTGGAAGGCGACGCCCTGCTCGCTGACCTTGGCATTGGCGCCGAGCGACCAGACCTGGAAGCCGCCGCTGTCGGTCAGGATCGGGCGGGTCCAGCCTTCGAAGCGGTGCAGGCCGCCGAAAACGCGCAGCACGTCGAGCCCCGGTCGAAGCCAGAGGTGGAAGGTGTTGCCGAGAATGATCTCGGCGCCCATCGCCTCGAGCGACTGCGGCATCACCCCCTTGACGCTGCCGTAGGTGCCCACCGGCATGAAGACCGGCGTCTGCACCGTGCCGTGGTTCAGCACCAGGCGGCCGCGTCGGGCCGGGCCTTCGGTCGAGAGAACGGTGAACTCGAGCATGCAGGGATTGTCGCGGCGCGACCTCGATCAGGCGGCGCGCGCGAGGAGCATCGCGTCGCCATAGCTGAAGAACCGGTAGCGCTCGGCAATCGCGTGCCGGTAGAGCGCAAGCACCCGCTCGTGGCCGGCGAAGGCCGAGACCAGCATCAGCAAGGTGCTCTTCGGCAGGTGGAAATTGGTCAGCAGCAGGTCGACGACGCGAAACTCGAAGCCCGGCGTGATGAAGAGCCGCGTCTCGCCGCGGGTCGGGGCGAGCGGCGTGCCGGCCGCGGCCGACGCCGACACGAGCGCCGCCGATTCCAGCGCCCGCAGGCTGGTGGTGCCGACCGCGACCACCCGCCCGCCGCGCGCCCGGGCGCGGGCGATCGCCGCGACCGCCTCGACGCCGACGCTGTAGCGCTCGCTGTGCATCACGTGCCCGGCGAGGTCGTCGCTTCGCACCGGTTGGAAGGTGCCGGCGCCGACGTGCAGCGTGATCGCGCAGCGCTCGACGCCGCGCGCTGCGATCCTTGCCAGGAGCTCGGCGTCGAAGTGCAGCGCCGCGGTCGGCGCCGCGACCGCGCCCGGCTCGGCCGCGAACACCGTCTGGTAGCGGCGCTCGTCCTCGGCACCGTCGTCGCGGGCGATGTAGGGCGGCAGCGGCACATGGCCGTGGCGCTCGAGCAGAGTCAGGGGATCTGCGGGAAAGCGCAGCTCGAAGAGCGAGCCGTCGGCGCCGCCGCGTCCCAGGACCTCGGCCTCGAAGCCCTCGCCGCTGCCCAGCCGCAGCCGGCTGCCGGGCTTGGGCGACTTGCTCGCGCGCAGCTGCGCGAGAACCCGGTTCTCCGGCTCGATCCGCTCGACCAGCGCCTCAACCGCGCCGCCGCTCGCCTTGGTGCCGAGCAGCCGCGCCTTGACGACGCGGGTGTCGTTGACGACCAGCAGGTCACCTTCGCGCAGGAGCTCGGGCAGGTCGCGAAACCGGCGATCGCGGGCCTCGGCGGCGGTGCCGTCGAGCAGGCGCGAACCGCTGCGTTCGGCGGCGGGATGCTGGGCGATCAGCTCCGGCGGCAGCGCGAAATCGAAATCGCCGAGCGTGAAGCGGGACGGAGGCGGAAAAGAGGAAGTCGTCATCTGCGCTGGCCGGCGGGCAAAATTCTCCCATGCCCCCTTCCTTGACCGAGCGCGCCGGGCCGGCGCCGGACCGCGCGGTCACGGCCGCCGACAAGGCGCTCGAAAAGCTCGGCCTGGTGCGCGACATCGACCTCGCGCTGCACCTGCCGCTGCGCTACGAGGACGAGACCCGGCTGATCCCGATCGCGGCGCTGCGCGATGGCGAGACCGGCCAGGTCGAGGCGGTCGTCAGCGATTCGAAGATCCAGTTCCGGCCGCGCCGCCAGCTCGTCGTCACGCTCAAGGACGAGCACGGCGACGACCTGGTGCTGCGCTTCCTCCACTTCTATCCGTCGCAGCAGAAGACGCTGGCGGTCGGAAAAAGGGTGCGCGCCCGCGGCGAGGCGCGCGGCGGCTTCTTCGGCCTGGAGATGGTGCATCCGAGCTTCAAGGTCGTGGCGCCGGGCACGCCCTTGCCGACCTCGCTGACACCGGTCTATCCGAGCACGGTGCAGCTGTCGCAGGCGGTGCTGCGCAAGGCCGTCGCCGGCGGGCTGGCGCGGGCCGATCTCGACGAGATCGTGCCGCCGGCCCTCTTGCCGTCGAACCTGCCGACCCTGCGCGAGGCCTTGCGCCGGCTGCACGAGCCGGCGCCGGGGCTCGATGCCGACGCGCTCGAAGACCGCTCGCATCCGGCGTGGCAGCGGCTCAAGTTCGACGAGCTGCTGGCGCAGCAGCTGTCGCAGCTCCAGGCCAAGCGCGAGCGCGAGGCGCAGCGCGCGCCGGCGTTCGCGACGATCCGCGGCGGCCGGCACGATGCGCTGCTGCGCCACCTGCCGTTTCGCCTGACCGAATCGCAGCGTCGGGTTGCCGAGGAGATCGCCGTCGACTTGGCGCGGCCGCTGCCGATGCATCGCCTGCTGCAGGGCGACGTCGGCTCCGGCAAGACGGTGGTGGCGGCGCTCGCCGCCTGCGTGGCCATCGACGCCGGCTGGCAATGCGCGCTGATGGCGCCAACCGAGATCCTGGCGGAGCAGCACCTGAAGAAGCTGGTCGGCTGGCTGGCGCCGCTGGGCATCACCGTCGCCTGGCTGACCGGCAGCCGCAAGGGCAAGGCGCGGACCAAGATGCTCGAGCAGGTCGCCTCGGGCGAGGCGGCGCTGGTGGTCGGCACCCACGCGGTGATCGAGGAGCAGGTGCGCTTCGCCCGCCTCGGCCTGGCGATCGTCGACGAGCAGCATCGCTTCGGCGTCACGCAGCGCCTGGCCCTGCGCGGCAAGCTTGCGGAGAACGACGCGGCCGGCAGCGCGCTCGAGCCGCACATGCTGATGATGAGCGCGACGCCGATTCCGCGGACCCTGGCGATGACCCTCTTCGCCGACCTCGACGTCAGCACCATCGACGAGCTGCCCCCCGGCCGCACGCCGATCGAGACCCGGCTCTTCGCCGACGGCAAGCGCGACGAAGTGATCGCAAGGATCCGCGACGAGGTGGCGCGCGGCCGGCAGGTCTACTGGGTCTGCCCGCTGGTCGAAGCCTCGGCCGCGCTCGACCTGCAGAACGCGACCGAGACCCACCGCCAGCTCTGCGATGCGCTGCCCGGCAGGATGATCGGCCTGATCCACGGCCGCATGCCGGCGGCGGAGAAGACGGCGGTGATGTCGCTCTTCGCCGGCGGCCAGGTCGCAGTGCTCGTGGCCACCACGGTGATCGAGGTCGGCGTCGACGTGCCGAACGCCTCGCTGATGGTGGTCGAGCACGCCGAGCGCTTCGGCCTGTCGCAGCTGCACCAGCTGCGCGGCCGGGTCGGCCGCGGCGCGACGGCGAGCGTCTGCGTGCTGCTCTACACCGGGCCGCTGTCGGATGCGGCGAAGGCCCGCCTGAAAGCGATGCGCGAGACCAGCGACGGCTTCGAGATCTCGCGCCGCGACCTCGAGATCCGCGGTCCCGGCGAGCTGCTCGGCGCGCGCCAGTCGGGAGCACCACTGCTGCGCTTCGCCGACCCGCTTCAGGACGAGGCGCTGCTGCTCGAAGCGCGTCGCGTCGCCGAGCGGCTGCTCGCCACCGACCCGGCGGCGGCCGAGCGCCACGTCGCGCGATGGCTCGGCGGCCGGGTGCAATTCTTGAATGCCTGACGAGGCCTCGGGCGTCGGCGCGGAGCTGCAGATGTCGCCGCCGCCGTCGTGGAATCTGCGGCTCGACGTCTCCCGCGTCGCCCAGGGCACCGAGGTCCGCCCACGAGGCGATGACCGGATCGGCCTCAGCATCCCCTACGGCTGCTGACGGCCTTACCATCGCGCCGGGACCGACCCCGCAACGGTGGAGAGAGTCGATGTCGTTGATCGAGCGTGTGCAGCCCATCCTGGTCAGGCCGAAGCAAACCTGGCCGGTGATCGCCGCGGAAGCCGGCGACGCGGCCTCGATCTTCACCGGCTACGTAATGATCCTGGCGGCCATCCCGGCGGTCGCCGCCTTCATCGGCCTGACGCTGGTCGGCGTCGGCGGGTTCGGCGTCAGCTACCGGCTGCCGATCCTCTCGGGGCTGGTGCAGATGATCGTCAGCTACCTGCTGACGCTGGCGATGGTGTTCGTGCTGGCGATGCTCGTCAACGGCCTGGCGCCGAGCTTCGGCGGCACCAAGGATTCGGTTCGCGCCCTCAAGCTCGTCGCCTACGGCACGACCGCGTCGTTCCTCGGCGGGATCTTCAACCTCATCCCGATGCTGTCGCTGCTCGGCGTCCTGGCGTCGCTGTATTCGATCTACCTGATCTACACCGGCATCGCCGTCATGATGCGTTGCCCGCCCGACAAGGCCGGCGCCTACACCGCGGTGGTGATCGTCTGCGGCATCGTCGCCAGCGTCGTCATCATCGGCGTCGCCGCGCTGGTGACGCCGGGCCGCGGCGGCGGCCTGACCGGTATCGCCACCGGCATGGCCAACGGCACGGCCGGCGGGCCGCCCGGCAACGTCACGATCAAGGCGCCCGACGGCACCAGCGTGACGATCAACCCCGGCGCCATGGCCGAGATGGCCAAGCGCATGGAGGAGGCGCAGAAGTCGGGCGACAGCGCCGCCGCCGGCAAGGCGGCCGGCGAGATGATGGGCGCCCTTGCCGGCGGCAGCGGCAAGCCGATCGCCTCCGCCGACCTGAAGACGATGCTGCCCGAGTCGATCGGCGACCTGAAGCGAACCGGCATCGAAGCCAGCTCGGGCGAGGCCATGGGCATCGCCGGCTCGTCGGCCAAGGCGACCTACGCGAACGGCGAGCGCGACCTGACGCTCTCGATCACCGACAGCGGCGGCCTCGCCGGGCTGGCGGCGATGGCCGGCTGGGCCAACATGACCCTGGACAAGGAGACCGACGGCAAGGTCGAGAAGGTCTACAAGGACGGCGCCCGGACCGTGCATGAGGAATACCGCAAGGACGGCAGCCACGGCGAGCTGACCGTCATCCTCGCCAACGGCGTGATCGTCGATGCCGACGGCAACCGGGTCGACATCGACACCATGAAGAAGGTCCTCGCCGGGCTCGACCTGGCCCGGATCGAGGCGATGAAGCGGCCTGCCAAATAGGCGGGCGCTATCCTTGCTTCCGGCTTTCCATCGCTAACGACCCCCCGAGAGAACCTCCATGAAGAACCGCCTGCTCCGCCTCTCGCTGCTCGCCCTGGCCGCCCCGATGCTCGCCTGGGCGCAGACGCCGCAGACGCTCGACAAGATCAAGCAGAGCGGGACCCTGACGCTCGCCTACCGCGAGGCCTCGATCCCCTTCTCCTACCTCGACGACAAGGCCAAGCCCACCGGCTTCGGCTTCGAGATCTGCGAGAAGATCGCTGACCGGGTCAAGGCCGCCACCGGCCGTGCCGATCTGCAGAAGCAGTACCAGGCGGTCACCTCGGCGAACCGGATCCCGCTGCTGCAGAACGGCACGATCGACATCGAGTGCGGCTCGACCACCAACAACTCCGAGCGCGGCAAGCAGGTGGCGTTCGCGATCAACTACTTCTACACCGGCACGCGCTTCCTGGTGAAGACCGGAACCCCGGTCAACAAGCTCTCCGACCTGGCCGGCAAGCCGGTGGTCTCGACCACCGGCACGACCAACTTCCAGATCATCCGCCGCCTCAACGAGGAGCAGAAGCTGGGCATCGATCTGCTCGGCGCCAAGGACCATGCCGAGTCGGCGCTGATGGTGCAGACCGGCCGCGCGGTCGCGTTCGCGATGGACGACATCCTGCTCTACGGCCTGAAGGCGAGCGCGCAGAACCCGGGCGAGCTGGCGGTGGTGGGCGAGGCGATCCAGGTCGAGCCCTACGCGATCATGGTCAGGAGGGACGACCCGGCGTTCAAGAAGCTGGTCGACGACACGCTCGCGGCGATGATGAAGAGCGGTGAGTTCGAGGCGCTCTACAAGAAGTGGTTCCAGTCGCCGATCCCGCCCAAGGGGATCAACCTCAATGCACCGATGAGCAAGGAGCTGGTCGACAACATGAAGCTCCTGAGTGACAAGCCCGCGACCTGAGCGGACCCTCGAAAGCGTAGGGGCACCATGACCCTTACCGAGCTGCGCTACGTCGTCGCCGTCGCGCGCGAGAAACACTTCGGGCGGGCCGCCGAGGCCTGCTCGGTGTCGCAGCCGACGCTTTCGGTCTCGATCAAGAAGCTCGAGGAGGAGCTCGACGTCCGCATCTTCGAGCGCGGCGCGAACGAGGTCAGCGTCACCCCGATCGGCGACGAGATCGTGCGCCAGGCGCAGGCCGTGATCGAGGCGGCGGCCGAGATCAAGGAGACCGCCAAGCGCAAGAAGGACCCGCTCTCCGGGCCGCTCCGCCTGGGCGTGATCTACACCATCGGCCCCTACCTGCTGCCCGAGCTGGTGAAGCAGGCGATCGAACGGGTGCCGCAGATGCCACTGATGCTGCAGGAGAACTTCACCGCCAAGCTGCTCGAGCTGCTGCGCACCGGCGAGCTCGACTGCGCCATCATGGCCGAGCCCTTTCCCGACACCGGCCTGGCGATCGCGCCGCTCTACGACGAGCCGTTCATGGTGGCGCTGCCGAAGGCGCACGCGCTGGCCAAGCGCAAGTCGATCAGCGCCGACGAGCTCAAGCAGGAGAAGATGCTGCTGCTCGGCACCGGCCACTGCTTTCGCGACCACGTGCTCGAGGTCTGCCCGGAATACGCCCAGTTCTCGTCGGCCGCCGCCGACGGCATGAGGAAGACCTTCGAAGGCTCGTCGCTCGAGACCATCAAATACATGGTCGCGTCCGGCATGGGCGTGACGGTGGTGCCGCAGCTCTCGGTGCCGGCGGAGAAGCAGCCGCACGTCGTCTACGTGCCGTTCGACAAGCCCGCGCCGATGCGCCGCGTGGTCCTCGCCTGGCGGCGCAGCTTCACCCGCTACGAGGCGATCGCGGCGCTGCGCAACGCGATCTACGCCTGCGAGCTCAAGGGCGTGAAGCGGCTGACGGCCTGAAGCGGCGGCGACTCGGGCGTCGCCGGGCCCGTTGCTTCTCAGTCGGGACGAGCGCCTTCCCAGGCGCGCTGCAGCAGCTCGCGCAGCGGCGCCCGTTCGAGCGGGCGCGGATTGGGGTACTGGGACTGCATCGCCAGGTCGGCGGCGCGGTCGAGATCGGCCCGCTGCATGCCGATCGCCTGCAGCGAGGTCGCCGCGCCGTGCCGCGCGGCGAGGTCGAAGACGCCGGCGGGCGCGCTCGACGCCTGCAAGGCGGCAGCGATCTTCCGCATCGCCTCCGGGACGGCCGGCGCGTTGTAGGCGAGGGCATGCGGCAGCACCACGGTGTGCAGCTCCGCATGCGGCAGGCCGAAGCTGCCGCCGAGCGTGTGGCAGAGCTTGTGGTGCAGGCCGACGGTGACGCTGCCCATGACCGTGCCGCACATCCACGCGCCGACCAGCGCGTCGCCGCGTGCGCCGAGGTCGCGCGGGTCGCGCTGCAGGCGCGGCAGGGCGGCGGCGCACTTGCGGATCCCCTCCTCGGCGAACAGGTCGATCACCGGATTGCCGTCCGGCGCGTACAGGCCTTCGGCTGCATGGGCGATGGCGTTGATCGCGCTGACGACGGTGACAGTGAACGGCAGGCCGAGCGACAGCTCGGGGTCGTAGATCACCGAGCGCGGCAGCACCGCCGCATCGCGCCCGGTGCGCTTGGCGCCGCCTTCGGTGAGGCCGTACATCGTCGTCATCTCGCTGCCGGCGTAGGTGGTCGGGATGGCGATCACCGGCACGCCCGAGTCGAGCGCCAGCGCCTTGGCCAGGCCGGTGGTCGAACCGCCGCCGATGGCGACGAGGCAGTTGGCATCCACGCTTTGCACCACGTCCTCGGCGGCGTTCACCGTCTCGACCGGCACATGCATCGCCGCCGCGGAGAACACGCCGGCGGCGTGCGGGCCGAGCAGGCCGACCACCCGCTCGGCGAGCGCCTTCTGGCCGGGTGTCGAGAGGACCAGGGCGCGCTCGGCGCCGATCAGCTCGACCTCGTGCCGCACCTGCTTCAGCGAACCGGCGCCGAAGACGACGCGCGGCATCCGCATCTGCAGCACGAAGTCGTGCATCGCCATCGTCCTCAGCCGTGCCTGGCGCGCAGGATCTTCGCCGCCTCGACCATCGCCTTCAGCTTGCCGATGGCCCGCTCGCGCGGCAGGTACTTCATGCCGCAGTCCGGGGCGAGGATCACGTTCTCGGCCTTCACGTACGGCAGCGCCCGCTCGATCCGCTCGACGACGGTCTCCGGCGTCTCGACCTCCGGGTCGGAAAGGTCGATGCAGCCGACCATCACCCGCTTGCCCTCGAGCGCCTGCAGCGCCGAACAGTCGAGATGCGATTGCGCGGTCTCGATCGAGACCTGCCGGCAGCTGCACTGGGCCAGCTCGGGCAGGAACGAATAGCCGCTCGGCCGCTCATGGATGATGGCCGCGTAGCCGAAGCAGATGTGCACCGCGGTCGTGCCCTGCACGCCTTCCAGAGCGCGGTTCAGCGCCTGCAGGCCGTAGAGGCGCGCCTTCTCCGGCCGCGCCTGCATGTAGGGCTCGTCGATCTGCACGACGTCGGCGCCGGCGGCGAACAGGTCCTTGATCTCCTCGTTCACGGCCGCGGCGTAGTCCATCGCCGCCTCGGCCTCGCTGCCGTAGAAGTCGTTCTGCGCTTGCTGCAGCATGGTGAAGGGCCCGGGCACCGTGATCTTCACCTGCCGGTCGGTATGGGCGCGCAGGAACTTCAGGTCGTCGACCTCGACCGGACGCATGCGCCGGATCTTGCCGACGATCCGCGGCACCGGGTTGGGATGGCCGGAGCGGTCGAGCGCCGTGCCCGGGTTGTCGAGATCGACACCTTCGAGCGCGGTGGCGAAGCGGTTGGAATAGCTCTCGCGCCGGATCTCGCCGTCGCTGACGATGTCAAGTCCGGCCTCCTCCTGGGCGCGGATCGCGATCAGGGTGGCGTCGTCCTGCGCCTCGGCCAGGTACTGCGGCGGGATGCGCCACAGCTCCAGCGCCCGAACCCGCGGCGGAAAGCGCCCGGCGAGCTTGGCGCGGTCGATCAGCCACTCGGGCTGGGGGAAGCTGCCGACGATGGTGGTGGGGAACAGCATGGTCATGTCTCCGTGAGTTCGAGTGTGATCGATCCCGGCGTCAGACGCCGAGATAGGCGCGCTGGATCTCCGGCCGGGCCAGGAGTTCCTGGGGCGCGCCCTCGGCGACGACGCGGCCTTCCTCGAGCACGTAGGCGCGGCCGGCCATGGCCATCGCCAGGGCCACGTTCTGCTCCACCAGCAGCACGGCCGTGCCCTCGGCATTGATCCGGCGGATCGCGGCGAACACCTCGGAGGTGATCAGCGGCGAGAGGCCGAGCGAGGGCTCGTCGAGCAGCAGCAGGCGCGGCCGGGCCATCAGGGCGCGGCCGATCGCGACCATCTGCTGCTGGCCCCCTGAGAGCTCGCCGGCAGCGCTGGCCAGCTTCTCGTGCAAGGCGGGGAAGAGGTCGAGCACGGCGTCCAGCGAGGCCTGGCGATGCCGCCGGGCCATCGGCAGGTAGCTGCCCAGCTCGAGGTTCTCGCGCACGCTCATCCCGGTGAAGAGTCGCCGGCCCTCGGGCACGAGGGCGATGCCGGCGGCGCAGAAGCGGTGCGGCGGCAGGGCGGTGATGTCGCGGCCATCGAACACGATCGTGCCGGCGCGCGCCCGCAGCACCCCGGCGATGGCATTGATGAGGGTCGTCTTGCCGGCGCCGTTGGGGCCGACGACGCAAAGCAGCTCGCCGGCGCCCAGGCGGAGCGTGACGCCCCAGAGCGCGCGCGCCTGGCCGTAGGCGACCTCCAGGTCGCGCAGCTCAAGCATGGGCGGGCCCCAGGTAGGCGGTCATCACCTCGGGCCGCTGCATCACCTCGGCCGCCGGCCCCTCGGCCAGGAGCAGGCCATGGTTCAGGACGACGACCCGGTCGGTGAGCGCCATCACCGCGCGCATCACGTGCTCGACGAAGACGATGGTCGAGCCCTGGTCGCGGATGCGCCGGATCAGGGCCACCGCATCGTCGATCTCGCTCGGCGTCAAGCCGCACAGGACCTCGTCGAGCAGCACCAGGCGCGGCCGCGAGGCCAGCGCCCGCGCCAGCTCGAGGAACTTGCGCTGGTGCAGGTTCAGGTCTTCCGGGCGAGCGCCGGCGCGGCCCCCCAGCCCGGCGAAATCCAGCCACTGCATCGCCTGGGCGCGCGCCGCGGCCGGGTCGCGCACACCGCCGCCGAACATCGTCGCCAGAGCGACGTTGTCGAGCACCGTCAAATGGCCGAAGGGCCGCGGGATCTGGTAGGTGCGGGCGATGCCGGCACCGGCGATGCGGTGCGCCGGCCGGCCGACGAGCTCCCGGCCCTCGAAGGCGATCGCCCCGGCCGTGGCCGCGTAGTGGCCGCTGACGACGTTGATGAAGGTCGACTTGCCGGAGCCGTTCGGCCCGAGCAGGCCGAGGATCTCGCCGCGGCGCACCTCGATGTCGACGCCGGCGAGCGCCTTGACGCCGCGAAAGGCCTTGTGCAGGCCGCGCACGCGCAGCAGCGTCTCGCCGGCAGCGACCGGCACGGCGGCGTGACTGTTCGAGGCGGCGACGGGTGCCGGCGCGGGCACGGCGAAGGCATCGGCCGGCGGTACCGTGGCGGTGGCGGGCATCGACGCCGCGCCGCCGCGGCGGAACAGCCGCTGCAGGCGCGGCAGGATGCCGTCGGGCATGAACAGGATCGCGGCGATCAGGATCGCACCGCTGGCCGCCTTGCCCGCCACCGCATGATCGGCGGCGGTGAATGCATAAAGCAGCCCGGTGATGGCGATCGCGCCGATTGCCGGCCCGGCCCAGTGGCGGGTGCCGCCGAGCACGCTCATCAGCACCACCGTCAGCGGCACCGTGATCGTGAACACCTCGCCCACCGTGACATAGGAGAGGAACAGGGCGTGGATGCCGCCGGCGACACCGGCCAGCGCACAGGAGACCGCCAGCGCGTAGAGCTTGTAGCGGTAGGTCGGCACGCCGAGCACCTCGGCCGCATCCTCGTCGTCGTGGATCGCGAACAGGCCGGCGCCGAAGCGCGAGACCGCGATCTTCCAGGCGATCAGCATCGTCGCCGTCGCCGCGGCGAGCGCGAGCAGATAGAAGGTGGAGGAGGCGCGCGGCCCGATCTTGGGCACCGGCACGCCACTGAGCGAGACCCCGGAGCCGCCGTCGAGCGGCGTGTTGACGACGATGGTGCCGATGACGAAGGTGATCGCCAGGGTGAGCAGGGCGAACAGCTCGCCGCGCACGCCCTTGACCCGGAACACGATCGCGCCGAGGGCCACGCCGAGCAGTGCCGCCACCGCCGCCGCCACCGGCAGCGTCCAGAGGAACGGCCATTCGTAGCGGGCGAGCAGCGTAGTCGTGGTGTAAAGGCCGGCGCCGAAGAAGGCGCCGTGGCCGAAGGAGAAGTAGCCGGTGTAGCCGGAGAGGATGTTCCAGGAGGTCGCGAGCACGATCCAGTGCAGCATCAGGTAGAGCAGCGAGTCGTAGAACGCCGGCAGGCCGAGCTGCGGCACAAAGGCGAGCGCCGCCGCGGCGGCGACGATGACGAGCGGCGTGCGCTTCACGCCGCCTCCTGCCGCTGAGGCGTCACGCCGCGCGCCCCGGCCGCAGCACCAGGATCACGATCAAGAGCGTGAACGAGACGATCGGTGCCCACGAAGGTGCGGTCACCGCCATGGTCACCGCCTCGCTGACGCCGATCACCGTGCCGGCGATCAGCGGGCCCAGCGCACGCCCCAGGCCGCCGAGCATCACCGCCGCGAACACCACGCCGATCCAGGCATAGATCTGCGACGGCGCGAGGGTGAAGCTGAGCGCGAGGCAGACGCCGGCGACGCCGGCGAGCGCCGAGCACAGGCCGGCGAGGATCAGGGCGTTCCGCTTCTCGTCGACGCCGAAGGCGGCCGCGACCGCGGGGTCCTCGGCGGCGGCGCGCATCGCCTTGCCGAGGTCGGTGTAGCGCAGCACCGCCCAGATCGCGAACGAGAGGCCGGCCGCGAACAGCAACGTCAGCACCTCGGGCAGCGGGAAATAGAGGCCGGCGATCTTCCACTTGACGTTGCCGTGGCTCCACTCGAGCTTGCGGAAGTCGGCCGTCCAGATCGACTGGATCAGCGCCTCGAGGATGCCGGTGAGGCCGAAGGTGAGGAGCAGCGAGTTGAACGGCGTCACCGCGAAGCGCGCCATCACCCAGTGCAGTCCGGCGCCGATGGCGAACAGCAGCGGCACGATCAGGACGAGACTCAGCAGCGGGTCGACGTGCGCCAGCGAGAGCTGGTAGCAGAGGTAGGCGGCGAGGAACGCCAGCCCGAAGTGGGCGAGGTTGATCAGCCGGAGCAGGCCCCAGCTCAGGCTGAGGCCCAGCCCGAGCAGGCCGTAGAGGGCACCGACGAAGATGCCCGAGAGGACGCTCTGCGCGAGCAGCGGTCCGCTCGGCAGCGAGAAGCCCGGCATGCGGCGCGCGGCGTCCCGTCAGTTGGCGAGCAGCTTCGCGCCGCCGGCCGTCACTTCCTTGGGCCAGACGACGACCCACTTGCCGTTCTGCACCTGCTTGATGCGCATCAGGTCGTCGCCGAAGTTGCCGACACCGTTGAAGCGGAGCTTGCCCTGGATGGTGTCCACCCGGTTGGCCTTGAGCCAGGCGCCGATCTTGGCGTCGTCCAGGCTCTTGGTCGCGACGACACCGGCCTCGAGGATCTGCCACGCGGTCCACGAGGCCGCGGCCTGCGTCTCGACCGAGGTGTCGGCGAGGCCGGCCTTGGTCGCGGCTTCCTTGTAGAGCCGGGTGAACTCGGCGCCGCCCGGGTTGGAAAGGAACGGCTGCTGGTCTTCGAAGATCGTCACCGAGAGCGCGTTCTTCGCCTCGGGCAGCGCCACCAGCGGGCCCGGCGCGGGGTACATGTAGAAGTGCTGCGGCGGCTCGTAGTCGATCTTCTTCATCGCGTCGAGCAGCAGGTTGCCGTCGAGGCCGATCGCGCCGACCCAGACGAAGTCGGGCTTGGCGTCCTTGACCCGGTTGGCGATCGGGCCGAAGTCGCGGTTGCCGAAATCCCATTCGAGGAACAGCACTTCCGTCAGGCCGCGCTTCTTCAGCATCTCGCGCGCGCCGGCGCTCATGAACGCGATCGACGGGAACTTGCTCGTCACCACCGCCACGGTCTTGGGCGGCTTGGGTCCGGCGGCGAGGGCGTCGAAGACGCTCGCGGTCACCGTGTTCTGCGGCTCCGAGCCGAGCGACCAGGCCGGGAACGCGAGCTCGTACTTGGAGAGCGAGGGCACGCCGAGGGTGTGGTGCACCAGGACCTTGTTGTAGCGCTGGGCCACGCCCATCGCCGAGAGGATCGCGCCGGTGGCGTAGGGGCCCATCAGCAGGTCGACCTTGTCGGCGGTGACGAGCTGTTCGTAGAGGGTGCGCGCCAGGTCGGGCTTGGACTGATCGTCCTTGACGACCCACTCGACCGGCCGGCCGAGGAGGCCGCCACGCTTGTTGAGCTGCTCGACGTAGATCTCGCCGACCAGCTTGTGGATCTGCGCCGTCGCCGAGAGCGGCCCGGTGAGGGCGAGCGTGCTGCCGATGCGCACCGGCGTGCCCGCCTGCGCGAACGACAGGCCGGCAGCGCCGGCAAGGCCGGCCGCGACGATCGCGCGGCGGGTGAAGGTGGGACGGGTCATGGTCGGTCTCCTGTGGTCTCGTTGTGATCTGTCTCGGCGGGATCCGGTGCGCGGCTCAGTCCACCTGAGCGCCGGAGCGCTTCACCAGCTCGGCCCACTTGCCGAGCTCGATGCGGTTGAACGGCGCCATCTCGTCTCCGCGCATCGGCCGCTGCTCGACGCCCTGCTCGCGCAGCCGCGCCATCAGCTCCGGCTGCGCCATCGCCTGCGCGCTTGCGTCGCGCAGCGCGGCGAGCGCGGCCGGCGGCGTGGCCGCGGGCGCGTAGAGCATGAACCAGGCGACCAGGTCGAAGTCCTTGACGCCCTGTTCCATCAGGGTCGGCACGTCCGGCGCCGCGGCGCTGCGCACGGCGCCGCTGGCGCCGAGGGCGCGGAGCTTGCCGGCCTTGATCTGCGGGTTCACTGCCGCTGGGTGATAGAACATGAAGTCCACCTGACCCGACATCACGCTGGTCAACGCCACCGCGCCTTCCTTGTAGGGCACGTGGATCATCTTGCCGCCGAGGCGCTGCGCCAGCAGCTCGCCGGCGAGGTGGCCCGAGGTGCCGTTGCCGGCCGAGGCGAAGGTCACGCCTTCCGGCCGGGCCGCCAGCGCCGCCAGGTCCTTCAGCGACTTCAGCGGCGAGCTGGCGGCGACGACGAGCAGCGTCGGCGTGTAGCCGACGAAGGCGACCGGCGCGAAATCGCGCATCGGGTCGTAGGGCAGCTTCTTGAAGAGCGAGGCGTTGATCGCGTGCGTGCCGACCGTGCCCATGACCAGCGTCTTGCCGTCGGCCGGACCCTTGGCCACCTGGTCGGTGCCGGTGGCGCCGCCGGCGCCGGCGCGGTTGTCGACCACCACCGTCTGGCGCAGCGCCTTGCCCAGTCCATCGGCGACGACGCGGGCGACGGTGTCGGTGGTGGTGCCCGGGCCGAAGGGCACGATCATCTTGAGCGTGCCTTCCTGCGCGAGCGCGGGGCCGACGAGACAGGCGAGGAGGCCCGAAAGTAGGGCGGCGCGGCGGCCGGCGCGAGCGATCGGGGGGCGGGTCATGCCGGTGCTCCGGTGGGGGCCTTGCGTCGGGCCGCCAGCTCCTGGCGGATCTCTGCGCCATGCTCGTCGAGCGTCGGCGGCGGCCGCACCTCGAGCGCGCGCGCCCCGTCGAACGAGACCGGCGAGCGAACGGTGCGGAACAGGCCCATCACCGGATGCGTCGCCGAGGCCGTGAGCTCGAGATGCCTGGCCTGCGGATCTTCGAGCGCTTCGCTGGTGTCGTACATCGGGGAATTCGGCACGTCTGCGGCATTGAGGCGCTCGCACCACTCGGCGCGGGGCCGGCGCTTGAAGCGCTCGCCGAGAAGGGCGATCAGCGCTTCCTGGTTCTCGATCCGGGCATTGCGGGTGGCGAAGCGCGGCTCGGCGAACAGGTCGGGCAGCTCGATCGTCCGCGCCAGCCCTTGCCAGAACTTCTCCGGCGACGACATGTGCAGCGCGATCCACTTGCCGTCGGCGCATTCGAGCACGTACGACTGCGAGACTCGCGGCCGGCTGTACGGGCCCATCACCTCGTTGACCTGGAAGAAGTGGGTGAAGGCGTCGAGGTTGAAGTGCGCCATCGCCTCGAGCATCGAGACCTCGACGGTGCGGCCGACGCCGGTGCGGCCGCGCTCGATCAGCGCGCCCATGATTCCGTAGGCGGCGTAGAAGCCGGTCAGCGAATCGGCGATCGCCGGGCCGACGACGCGCGGGTTCTCGGGATTGACCAGGAGGCCGAGGAAGCCGCTTGCCGCCTGCGCCACGGTGTCGTAGGCCGGCCGGTCGCGCGCCGGGCCGCTCGGTCCGAAGCCGCTGATCGAGCAGTAGACGAGACGCGGATTGAGCGCGCGCAGGCGCTTCTCGCCGACGCCGAGCTTCTCGGCGACGCCCGGCCGGAAGTTCTGGATGTAGACGTCGGCGCCAGCGATCAGCTCGTCCATCACCGCCTGGTCGGCCGGCTGCTTGGTGTCGAGGGCGATGCTGCGCTTGTTGCGGTTGTAGGTCTGGTAGTGCGGGCTGTACAGGCCGCCCTTGAAGGCACGGAACGGGTCGCCGGTGACCGGCACCTCGACCTTGACGACGTCGGCCCCGAGGTCGCCAAGCAGCATGCCAGCCGCCGGGCCGGTGATGAAGGTGCCCTGCTCGACGACCCTGATGCCTGCCAGGACCTGGCTCATGGGCGTGCGCTCACTTGCTCTTGAATCCTGCGGGCACGTCGCCGTCGTACTCCATCTCGCGCGTCGCCTGATAGGAGAGGGCGAAGCCGATCGGCTGCTGGATCTCCTCGTACAGGTGGGCGATCAGCCCGGCGGTGCGCGCCAGGATCGGCACGCCCTTGAGCGCCGCCGCCGGAAACCCGGCGCCGAGCAGCGCGGCGGGAATCGCGCCGGAGACATTGAGCTTGAGCGGTTTCCCCAGCACCTGCGGCAGCAACGCCTCGGCCGCCTCGGCGATGGCGACGAAGCGCAGGTCCGTGCCGGCGTCGCGCGCCACCGCGAACAGCGCCCCGACCCGCTCGTCGCGCTCCTTGTGCAGCGGGTGGCCATAGCCCGGGATCTGCTTGCCGGCGGCGCGCCAGGCCTGCATCACCTCCAGCGCGGCGGCGTCGAGCTTGCTGCCCGAGGCCACCTTGGCGTCGATCTCGGAATACATCCGGCCCGCGGTCTCGGAGGAGCCGAGCACGACCGAGCCGCAGCCGAGCACGCCGGCGGCGACCGCGCCCTGCATCGCGTCCGGCGCGGCGGCGAAGGTCATGCGCGCCGCCTGCACGCTCGGCACCAGGCCGTGCTCGGCGATCGCCACCAGCGTCGCGTTGAGCACGGCGGCCTCGCCGTCCGAAGGCAGCCGGCCGACGAGCAGGAGGAAGAAGTGCTCGATGAACGAGACCTTGCCGATCAGATCTTTCGAAAGATCGCGGCCGCGGATGACGATCGTGTGCTCGTCCGAGGTGCAGATCGCCGTGCGCGGCACGGTCGCCTTGCCGATTTTCATGGCCGGTTCCTGGAAGCGGTGCGGGACGGCCGGATCAGGCCGGGGTCGCCGCGAGGCGGAAGTCGTAGCTCGCCGAGTGGTAGGGCACCTTCATGTACCGGCCGTCGACCGCCTTGCCGGGCGGATGGGCGTCGAAGTCGACCACCAGGCTGTCGCGCTTGCCGAACACCGCGTCCTGGTCGATGTAGGGACTGCCGGCGACGAAGATGTGGGTCGTGACCGGCACGTGGCCGTCGGCCGAGACCATCATGTGCATGTGCCCCGGGCGGAAGATGCTGCGATCGGTGATCCGCATCATCTCGCCCACCGGGCCGTCGTCCGGAACCGGGTAGTAGGTGGGGCGGATCGACCAGAACCAGTAACGGCCCTCGGCATCGGTGCGGAAGCGCCCGCGTGCCTTCATCGTCGGCTCGGCCGAGAGTTGCACGTCGTACTTGCCCTCGCCGTTCCCGGACCAGACGTCGAGCAGCGCGCCGACCAGCGGCTTGCCGTCGCAGTCGGTGACCCGGCCCATGTAGAGCGTCGGCTCGCCGGGGACGCCTTCGCCGATGTCGCTGCCGAGCGGCAGCTCGGGCGCGCCGGGCCAGTAGAACGGGCCCTCGACCGTGGCCTCGGTCGCCGGCGTCGCGCCGGTGCTGTTGCCGCTCGCCCGCGCCTGCGCCAGCGAGACGACCATCATCGACAGACCGAGGGTGTCGGAAAGCAGGATGAACTCGGGGCGCTTCTCGGTCGAGATCTGACCGGTGCGGGTGAGGAACTGCAGGCCCGCAAGCCACTCCTCGGGCTTCAGGTCGACCTCGCGGGCGAAGGCATGCACATGCTTGACCAGTGCCGTCATGATCTCGCGCAGCCGCGGATCGGGCGTCTTGGCGAACGCAGCGACGACGTCCTGCGTCAGCCGCTCTTGGTTGTATTCGGACATCTCGTCTCCTGGGGTCGCTGCCGGCGGCTCGGAAATCCGCCCGGGGCCGAAGCTTAGGGTTGCGTGGCCGGGCCGAGGAAGTGACGTTTTCGCATCGATATGATCGACAGCATCGATTCGACAACCGGGTTTCCATGGAGCTGAGGCATCTTCGCTACTTCGTGGCCGTGGCCGAGCACCTCAGCTTCACGCGGGCGGCGGCGCGGGTCCACGTCACGCAGTCGACCCTGTCGCACCAGATCCGCCAGCTCGAGGAGGAGGTCGGCCAGCCGCTCTTCGACCGGATCGGCAAGAAGGTCGTCACCACCGAGGCCGGCGAGTTGTTCCTCGGCTTCGCGATCCGCGCCCTGAAGGAGGTCGACCAGGGCATCGCCATGCTCAAGCCCGGAAGCGGCGGGCTCACCGGCCAGGTGCGGGTCGGCGCCACCCACACCTTCAACATCGGCCTGATCCCGGAATGCGTCGCCCTCTTCCTCGCCCGCCATCCGACGGTGCGGGTGCGGGTCGAGGAGCTTGCCGCCGACCAGATCGGCGAAAAGCTGCGTGCCGGCGAGCTCGATCTCGGCATCGCCTACCGGCCGAGCGGCGCCACCGACCTCTGGTTCGAGCCGCTCTACAACGAGGAGATGGTGCTGGTGGTGGCGAACAGCCATCCGCTCGCCGGCCGCAAGCGCATCCGCATGGTCGAGCTGCACCAGCAGCGGCTGGTGCTGCTGCCCGAGTACTTCGCCACCCGCATCCTGCTCGAGGAATGCTTCAAGGCGAGCGGCGCCGAGCCGATCGTCATCGCCGAGTTCTCGACCATCGCGCCGATGCTCGGCCTAGTGCTGCGCATGGAGATCGGCGCGATCGCCGCGATCAACGCGGTGCCGGCGGCGATGAGCGGCCTGAGCATGATCCCGATCGAGAGCCCGACACCGATCCGCACCCCCGGCCTGCTCTGGCGCCTCGAGGCCAAGCGGGCGGCGACGGTGCAGTCGTTCGCCGTCATCGTGCGCAAGACCGCGCTCGGCAACAGCCTGCGCCAGGAAGGTCCGGCCTGAGCGGCGCGCCGGGCCTCGCTGGCGGCGATCGCCGCCTATGGGCGGACTAGCAAATTCCGATTGGCCCGAGGACGGCGCGCGGGCTAACCTTGGCTCGCAACAAGAACCGGAGCATCGAACCATGGCCAAGGCCGCCCGCAGCAGCGCCGCACCGCGCATCAACATCGGTATCAGCGAGAAGGACCGGGCGGCAATCGCCGCCGGCCTGTCGAAGCTGCTCGCCGACACCTACACGCTCTACCTCACGACCCACAACTTCCACTGGAACGTGACCGGGCCGATGTTCAACACCCTGCACCTGATGTTCATGGGGCAGTACACCGAGCTCTGGAACGCGGTCGATCCGGTCGCCGAGCGGATCCGCTCGCTCGGCCATCCCGCCCCGGGCTCGTATGCGCAGTTCGGCAAGCTGAGCTCGATCAAGGACGCGCCGGCGACGCCGCCCGCGGCGCTCGAGATGGTGCGCATCCTGGTCGAGGGCCACGAGGCCGTGGCCCGCACCGCCCGCGGCATCTTCCCGCTGGCCGACAAGGCCGGCGACGAGCCGACCGCCGACCTGCTGACGCAGCGCCTCACGGTGCACGAGCAGACGGCCTGGATGCTGCGCAGCCTGCTCGAATAGCAGGGCACCGCCGATAGCAACCCCGTCACGGGGCGCGGCCGCCGCCGTGGCCGGAACGCGCCGCGGGGACGCTTGACACGTCCTTTTGGTAAGCTTATCCTTACCGTAAGCAATTGCCTACCATGTCGCGTCCCAACCTCGCCCTCTCCGCCCGCCGCTTCGCCGCGCTCGGCGATCCGACCCGGCTCCAGGTCTTCCTGCTGCTCTCGCGCGAGCCGCAGTCGGTCGCCGAGGTGGCCCGTTACACCGCGGTCAGCCGCCCGGCGGTCTCGCAACACCTGAAGGTGCTCGTCGACGCCGGCCTGGTGGCGCGGGAGTCCGCCGGCACGCGCAACCTGTACCGCCCCGACGCCGACGGCGTCACCTCGATGCGCGGCTTCTTCGACAGCCTCTGGGATGTCGGTCTCGCCCGCTTCAAATCGGCCGCCGAAGCGGTCGCCCGCTCGCACCTCAAGGAGAAGCCATGACCGCTGCCGTCGCCGCACCGCTCAGCGTGAAGAAGACCGTCCTGGTCGCCGCCTCGCAGGCCATCGCCTTCGAGGTGTTCACGGCGCGCCTCGCCGCCTGGTGGCCGATGCCTTCGCACCACATCGGCCAGGCCGAATGCGTCGACGTGGTGGTCGAGCCGCGCGTCGGCGGTCGCTGGTTCGAGCGCGGCAGCGACGGCAGCGAATGCGACTGGGGCCGGGTCCTGGCCTGGGAGCCTCCAGGCCGCGTCGTCTTGGCGTGGCAGCTCGGCGCGAACTGGGCGTTCGATCCCTCCCTCCTCACCGAGGTCGAGGTGCGCTTCGTCGCCGTCGACGACCGGCAGACGCGGGTCGAGCTCGAGCATCGCGGCCTCGAGGCCTACGGACCGCAGGCGCCGGCCATGCGCGACGTCTTCGCGTCGCCCAACGGCTGGACCGGCATGCTCGAGCACTACGCCGAGGTCGCCGGGCGCTGAAGCCCGGGGGTTTTGCTCGGACGCCGGCCTCGGCCGCGCGCAGCGGTCTACGATGGCGGTCCATGCGGATCGCCATCGTCACCTTCGACGGCTTCAACGAACTCGACTCGTTCATCGCGCTGGGCCTGCTGAACCGGCTTTCGGCGCAGGGCTGGAAGGCGGAGATCGCCAGCCCCTCGGCCAAGGTCACCTCGATGAACGGGGTGACGATCCAGGCGCAGCAGCCGCTCGAGTTCGCCAACAGCGCCGACATCGTGCTCTTCGGCAGCGGCATCTACACCCGCGCCATCGCCGACAGCTTCGGCAAGAAGGGGTCGCTCCTCGACCGCCTGCAGCTCGATCCGGTGCGCCAGACGATCGGCGGGCAGTGCTCCGGCGTGCTGCTGATGGCGCGCCTGGGCCTGCTCGCCGACCAGCCCGCGGCCACCGACCTCGCCACCCGCCCGTGGCTGATGGAAGCGGGGGTTCGCGTCGACGACTCGCCCTTCCGCGCCCGCGGGCCGATCGCCACCGCCGGCGGCTGCCTCGCCTCGCAGTACCTCGCGGCCTGGGCGATGGTGCGCGGCGCCGGCTGGGCCGCCGCCGGGCGGGCGCTGCACTACGCGGCGCCGGTCGGCGAGAAGGAGAGCTACGTCAAGCGCGTGCTCGACGTCGTCCGGCCGTTCGTCAACGGTGCTGCCGACTGAGCGGCTCGGTCGCGCCGCTCGAAAGCGGCGGCGGTCCCGAGCGGACGGCGCCCTTGACCTCAGCCCAGCTCGTCGATGTTCTTCGGCCAGCTCTCCTTGAGCAGCCGCGACAGCGCCCTGTCGGCGAGCAGCCTGCCGCCGGTCTGGCAGCGGGCGCAATAGTTGGTCTCGTTGTCGGCGCGGACGATGCGCTGCACTGGGGCGCCGCAATCCGGGCAGGGCTGGCCGAAGCGGCCGTGGACCGCCATCTGCGGATGAAAGGCGGTGACCTTCTCCGGCCAGCCGCCGGCACGATCGGCCTCGGCGCCGAGCCGCTCGGTCCACTCGGCGAGGACGGCGCGAGCCGCGCTATGGAGCCGCTCCACGGCGGCGGCGTCGAGCGAGCGGGTCAGCGCCAGCGGCGATAGCCGCGCCCGATGCAGGATCTCGTCGGAATAGGCGTTGCCGATGCCGCTGAAGAGCTGCGGCAGGGTGAGGGCACGCTTGACGGTGTGGTTCTCCGCGGCCAGCCGTGCCGCGAAGGCGGCGAGGTCGGCCGTCATCACGTCGATGCCGCCCGGGTCCATTGCCGCCAGCGCGTCGCGGCCCTGCAGCAGGTGGAGCGAGGCGCGCCGCTGCGTGCCGGCCTCGGTGAGCAGCAAGGTCCCGGCGGCCTCGAACTCGAACAGCGCCAGCGCGATCCGCCCCGGCGGCTTGCTTCCGGGCGCGAGCCACTTGAGGCGGCCGGCGATCATCAAGTGGATGACCAGGAAGAGCTCGCCCTCGAGCCCGAGGACGATCCGCTTGGCGAGTCGCTCGACGCCCTCGACCTGTCGGCCCTCGGCGGTGGCGAGCGGCGGCACCGCCGTGCGGACCAGGAACGGATTCAGCACCTTGATCCGCTGCAGCCGCCTGCCGACGACGCGCCGGGCCAGCCGCTCGACATAGACGGTGACATCGGGCATCTCGGGCATCGGCCGAGTGTGCACCGGCGAGCCGCCGGATAATCGCTGCTCCATCCGGCCGCTCCGTCGCGGCGCCCCTTCCTCCCCGATGCCCGACCTCGCCACCGAGGTGCGCCGCCGGCGCACCTTCGCCATCATTTCCCACCCCGACGCGGGCAAGACCACGCTCACCGAGAAGCTGCTGCTGTTCTCCGGCGCGATCCAGATCGCCGGCTCGGTGAAGGCGCGCAAGGCCTCGCGCCACGCCACCTCCGACTGGATGGAGATCGAGAAGCAGCGCGGCATCTCGGTCGCCTCGAGCGTGATGCAGATGGAATACCGCGGCTGCGTCATCAACCTGCTCGACACCCCCGGCCACCAGGACTTCTCCGAAGATACCTACCGGGTGCTGACCGCGGTCGACGCGGCGCTGATGGTGATCGACGCCGCCAACGGGGTCGAGCCGCAGACGCGGCGGCTGCTGCAGGTCTGCCGGGCGCGCAACACGCCGATCCTGACCTTCGTCAACAAGATGGACCGCGAGGTCAAGGAGCCGCTGGCACTGATGGAGGAGATCGAGCGCGAGCTCGGCATGGAGGTCGTGCCCTTCACCTGGCCGGTCGGCATGGGCAAGAGCTTTCACGGCGTGATGGACCTGCGCGAAAAGCAGATGCGCGTGTTCAGGCCCGGCCAGGACCGCGACCGGGACGACGACGAGATCCTCGCCGGTCTCGACCACCCCGCCTACGCCGAGCGCTTCGGCATGCAGTACGAGCAGGCCGAGGGCGAGATCGACCTGCTCGCCGACGCCGCGCCGCCGTTCGACCGCGAGGCCTTCCTCGCCGGCAGGCAGACGCCGATGTTCTTCGGCTCGGCGGTCAACAACTTCGGCGTGCGCGAGGTGCTCGACGCCCTGGTCGACCTGGCGCCGCCGCCGGCCGACCGGGTGGCGACGCAGCGTACGGTCCATCCCGAGGAGCCGAAGTTCAGCGGCGTGGTGTTCAAGATCCAGGCCAACATGGACCCGGCGCACCGCGACCGGATCGCCTTCGTCCGCGTCGCCTCGGGCCACTTCGAGCGCGGCATGCGGCTCAAGGTCGTGCGCTCCGGCAAGGAGCTGCGGCCGAACACGGTGGTGAGCTTTCTCTCGCAGCGGCGCGAGTTGCTCGACGAGGCCTTCGCCGGCGACATCATCGGCATCCCGAACCATGGCGTGCTGCAGCTCGGCGACACGCTCTCCGAAGGCGAGGCGCTGCAGTACACCGGCCTGCCGTTCTTCGCCCCGGAGATGTTCCGCTCGGTCGAGGTCGCCGATCCGCTGCGCTCGAAGCAGCTGCGCGCCGGCCTGACCCAGCTCGGCGAGGAGGGCGCGATCCAGGTGTTCCGCCCGGTCGCGGGCACGGTGCTGCTGCTCGGCGCGGTCGGCCAGCTGCAGTTCGAGGTGGTCGCGCACCGACTCGAGCACGAGTACGGCGTCAAGGCGCGGATCCTGCCGGCGCGCTACAACGTCGCCCGCTGGGTCACCTGCGACGACGCCGACGGCGGGCAGAAGGAGCTGCAGCGCTTCATCGACGGCAATGCCCACCGCGTCGCCCGCGACGCGGTCGACGCGCCCTGCGTCCTGCTCGAATACGCCGGCGAGCTGCGGGCGATGCAGGAGAACTGGCCGAAGATCCGCTTCCACGCCCTGCGCGAGCACGCCGGGCTGGTGTTCCAGAAGCAGCTCGAGGGCTGAGCCGCGTCAGCCGCTGCGCGACGTGGCCGGGCGGTCGGAGCCTGGGCTCGCGGTACTACTTGTCGTGGCCCTTGCCGTTGTTGCCGTGGCCCTTGCCTTCGTCATGCTTGTCGTGGCCGTTGTGGTGGCCGTTGTTCCAGCCGGGATGCTCATGCTGGTAGCGCTCCCTGACCCACTCGTCCCGCACGAAGTACACCGGCTGGTTGCAGGCGCCGTAGTGGCCGCAGTACTGGCGCCAGTTCTGCTGGTGCGCCGGGGGCACGTAAAGGTAGATGGGCTGGCGCTGGTATGCGACGGGCTGGCGTTCGATGATCACCGGCTGCTGCACGACCAAGGCCGGCGGCGGGACGTCGCCGATCGTGATGCGGCCGTAGACGCCGGGCTGATTGATGCCGATCGAGACGCTGGTCTGGGCGAAGGCCGAACCGGCCAGGCCGGCAACGAGCGCAAAAGCGAAAATCTTCCTCATGTTTCTCTCCAGGACAAGGTTGCCCTTCATTAACGCATCGCGACCCCGTGCCCGAGACCGGGTGCGGGCGGGGCTGCGTGTCGGACTTCACGCCGTGGCCGCCGAACGGTAGTAACGAAAAGCAATGGACCTGCCTCTGCGGCGCTCGCGCCTCGCGCTCTGGCTCGACCTGATCCGCTGGGACCGGCCTGCAGGCTGGCTGCTGCTGCTCTGGCCGACGCTCTCGGCGCTCTGGATCGCCTCGGGGGGCTTTCCGGGCTGGCATCTGCTGGGGGTATTCGTCGCTGGAACGATCCTGATGCGCAGCGCCGGCTGCGCCGCCAACGACGTCGCCGATCGCGAATTCGACCGCCACGTCAAGCGCACCGCGGCCCGGCCGGTGACCAGCGGCGCGGTCCCGCCGTGGGAAGCGCTCACGCTCGGCGCCGCGCTCGCCGGCGTCGCGTTCGCGCTCGTGCTCACGACCAACCCCGCGGCCGTCGCCTGGAGCTTCGCCGGTCTGGCGGTGACGCTGTTCTATCCGTTCAGCAAGCGCTTCTTCGCGATGCCGCAGGCGGTCCTCGGCGTCGCCTTCAGCTTCGGCATCCCGATGGCGTTCGCCGCGGTGCGCGGCAACGAGGCGCGCTCGCTGGCCGACGTGTTCGTCGCCGTGCCGCCGCTCGCCTGGTGGCTGCTGCTCGGCAACCTGTTCTGGGTGCTCGCCTACGACACCGAGTACGCGATGGTCGATCGCGACGACGACCTGCGCATCGGCATCAAGACCTCGGCGATCACGCTCGGCCGCTTCGACGTGGCGGCAGTCATGGTGTTCTATCTGGCCTTCCTGGCGATCTGGGCAGGGCTCGGAGCGCAGTGGGGCGCGGGCTGGCCGTATTTCATCGGCCTGGCCGCAGCGGCGCTGATCGCCGCCTGGCACTTCACGCTGATCCGCAAGCGCAGCCGCGACGGCTGCTTTCGCGCCTTCCGCCTCAACCACTGGCTCGGCTTCGCGGTCTTCGCCGGCGTCGCCGTCGACCTCGCCCTGCGCTGACGGCAACGAACGCCGGCGCCCTGCGACGCCGGCGTTCGTTCGTTCAGGCCGCGACCGGCTCGGCCGCGGCGATCCGCTCGAGGGCCCGGCCGAGCGCCGCGACCGCCTGGTCGATCTGCTCGCTCTTGATCGTCAGCGGCGGCGCCATCCGCACGACGGTGCCGTGCGTGTCCTTGGTCAGCACGCCCTCGTCGACCAGCGCGTCGCAGACCCTGCGGGCGCCGGCGAAGGCCGGGTCGATCTCGACGCCGACCAGCAGGCCCTTGCCGCGGATGTCGATGATCGCCGGGTGATCGAGCCGATCCAGCCTGGCCAGCAGGTAGTCGCCCTGCACCCGCGCGGTCTCGCAGTACGGACCCTGCTCGAGCAAGGTCAGCGCCGCCTCGCCGACGGCGGCGCCGAGCGGGTTGCCGCCGAAGGTGCTGCCGTGGTCGCCGGGGGCGAACACCGCCATCAGTTCCTCGCGGGCGCAGAAGGCGCTCACCGGCAGCAGGCCGCCGCCGAGCGCTTTGCCGAGGGTCAGGCCGTCGGGGCGCACGCCTTCGTGGTCGCAGGCGAGGAGGCGCCCGGTGCGGCCGAGGCCGGTCTGCACCTCGTCGGCGATCATGAGGATGTTGCGCCGGGTGCAGATCTCGCGCACCGTGCGCAGATAGCCGAGCGGCGGAACGATGATGCCGGCCTCGCCCTGCACCGGCTCGACGATGAACGCGGCCGTGTTCGGGCCGATCGCCGCGTCGAGCGCGGCCGGGTCGCCGAACGGCACGCTGCGAAAGCCGGGCGTGAACGGGCCGAAGCCGTCGCGGTACTGCGGCTCGCTCGAGAAGCTGATGATGGTCGTGGTGCGGCCGGCGAAGTTTCCGGCGGCCACCAGGATCTCGGCCTGCCCGGCGGGCACGCCCTTGACCTTGTAGGCCCACTTGCGCGCCGCCTTGATCGCGGTCTCCACCGCCTCGGCGCCGGTGTTCATCGGCAGGGCGCGGTCCATCCCGGTCATGCGGCAGAGGCGCTCGAGGAAGCTGCCCAGGCGCGCGGTGTGGAACGCGCGGCTGGTGACGGCAAGCGTCTTCGCCTGCTCGGTCAGGGTCTGGACCAGCGTCGGGTTGGCGTGGCCGAAGCTCACCGCCGAATAGGCCGACATCATGTCGAGATAACGGCGGCCGGCGGTGTCGAACAGCCAGACGTCCTGGCCGCGCTCGAGCACCACCTTCAGCGGGTCGTAGTTGCGCGCGCCATGGCGACGCTCGAGCTCGATCGGCGTGAGGGACTTCCTGGCGAGGGCTTGGGCCCGGGCGGCGGTGGTCATGGTGGCTCCTGCGTGACTGCAGGTGGCACTTTAGCTGCGCTGACGCGAAATGTGCTTTCTAAATCATGCGCATCTAGGCGTCTTGGCGCATGATCCTTTCTCCAATTGCTATGATTTCGTGATGACCACGCCTTTGGACGACATCGACCGCAAGATTCTTCGCTTGCTCCAGACGGATGGGCGGGCCAGCAACGTCGATCTCGCGGCCCGGGTCCACCTCTCCGCACCGCAGTGCTACCGCCGGGTGCGGGCGCTGGAGGAGGCCGGCGTGATCCGCGGCTACAGCGCGCGCCTCGCGGCCGAGGCGCTCGGCCTGTCCGTCACCGCCTACGTCAGCGTCAGCATTGCCGGCGACCAGTTCGGCCGCGTGCGGGAGATCGAGGCGCAGATCCGCGACTATCCGCAGATCCTCGAATGCCAGGCGGTCTCGGGCGACTACGACTATCTGCTCAAGGTCGTGGCGCGCGACCTGAAGAGCCTGAGCACCTTCCTCACCGACCGGCTGATGCAGGTCGCCGGCATCGACGACGTGCGCTCGATGATCTGCCTCGAAGAAGTCAAGCCGCCTTCACCCTTGCCCGTCGAGCCCTAGGCTCGGCGGGCAAGGGCACGGCGGGCCGTACAGGGCTGCTCCCTCCCCGCTTCGCTCCCCTCCCTCCGAGAGGGAGGGGCCGGCCCCCGTGGGGCCGCTTTCCGTTGCGAAGGTCGGCTATGGATACAACCCGCGTTCCTCACGGGCGATGAGGATCCGCTCGCAGGCGACCGCGAAGGTCGCGGTGCGCAGGCTGATCTTGTGCCGGTCGGCGGTATCCCAGATCTTCTTCAGCGCGTCGACCATGATCTTGTCGAGGCGGACGTTGATCTCGTCCTCGCTCCAGAAGAAACTCGAGAAG
>Ga0068858_100000262_pt1 | contig 56062 bp, 51 predicted proteins | sample KBSSwiS12_FD_66589 | JGI IMG/M metagenome (GOLD analysis project Ga0068858, IMG submission 66589) | Switchgrass rhizosphere microbial communities from Kellogg Biological Station, Michigan, USA - KBS Switchgrass S1-2 | ecosystem: Host-associated > Plants > Roots > Rhizosphere > Soil ...
GTCGGCACGCTGGTCGGCCTCGCGCTCGCCGGGGCGACCTGGGCCTGGCTCGACCGCCACCACGTCGACCCGTGGGTGCGTCAGCTCGAGCGCATCCGCCGCGCGCTGCGCTCGCTCGGCATCGCGGCGGCGGCGCACGAGGCGCCGCGCACGCTCGCGATCCGCGTTCGCGCGACGCTCGGCGACGCCGGCGGGCTGCTCGCCGCCATGCTCGACGCGCTCGAACTGCGCCGCTACTCGCGCAACGCGGCGCGCCGCCCCGACCCGGCGCTGACGCGCGACTTCGCCGGCGAGACGCGGCGGCTGCGCGCGCTCGCGTCGCGCTAACCGGCACCGCCCTGCCGTGCCGTTGCCCATCCGTCCGCTCCAGCGCCGCGTGCTCGTCGTCGGCGCCGCCGCCTGGCTGCTCGCGCCCTGCGCCGCAACGGCAGCGAAGAAACGAACGCGCAAGACCGCGACGGTCGTCGACGACGACGCGGCCGACGTCGGCAGCTACGGCGCGCGCGACGACGCGATGCGGTTCGCCGAGGCGGTCGCCGAGCGGCGCGGGCTCGATCCGGAGTGGCTGCGCAGATCGCTCGCGCAGGCGCGCTTCCAGCCGCTGGTGACGCGCTACATCATGCCGAGCGCGGCCGGTGCGGCGAAGAACTGGATCGCGTACCGCGCGCGCTTCGTCGAGCCGGTGCGCATCCGCGCCGGCACGACGTTCTGGCGCGCCAACGCGCGCTGGCTCGCGCAGGCCGAGGAGATGTACGGCGTGCCCGGCGAAATCGTCGTCGGCATCGTCGGCGTCGAGTCGATCTATGGTCGGCAGATGGGCAACTTTCGCGTCATCGACGCGCTGGCGACCCTCGCGTTCGACTTCCCCAGCGGGCGCACGGACCGCAGCGCGTTCTTCCAGGACGAGCTCGAGAACTGGTTCGTCCTCTGCGACAGCGAGGGCGTCGATCCGCTCGCCTGGCACGGCAGCTACGCCGGCGCCATCGGAATGGCGCAGTTCATGCCGTCGAGCTTCAACCGTTATGCCGTCGACTTCGACGGCGACGGCCACGTCGACCTGCACGCCAGCGCCGCCGACGTGATCGGCAGCGTCGCCAACTACCTCGCCGAGTTCGGCTGGCGGCGCGGCCTGCCGGCGCGCTTCGAGGTCGAGCCGCCGAGCGATGCCGAGGCGCGGGCACTCCTCCTCGCGCCCGACATCGTGCCGACCTTCACCGCCGCCGAGATGGTCGAGCGCGGCGCCCGTCTCGGCGACGCGGCGCTCGCGGCCGAGAGCCTGCTCGCGCTCGTCGAGCTGCAGAACGGCGACGCGGCGCCGACGTACGTCGCGGGAACGAGCAACTTCTACGCCCTGACCCGCTACAACTGGTCGAGCTACTACGCGATGGCGGTGCTCGCGCTCGGCGAGACGGTGAAGGCGCAGCTGCGCTAGCGTTGCCGGCGCCCTAGGCGCGCAGGAATCCTTCGATCCAGCCGTTCAGGCCGTCGTCGCCGATCTCGCGCACCTCGAGGCCGCAGCGCAGATCCCAGCTCGAGTCGAACCAGCCGGGAGCGCGGACGCGGTCGTCGGCGGCGCGGGCGCCGCGGCGCGGCGCGATCGGAACGAGCGAGAGTTCGGGCGAGCTGACTTCTGGCATGCGGGTCTCCGGTGGCGAGGCACGCAGTCTCGCGGCGCCCGCGCGCGCCGGCCATCCCGCCGAAGCCCGGAAACCGATGTGGACGAGGTGCGCCCTCGCGCGGGGGTCAGCGCGGGATGACGCTCACCCCGACCTGCATCCGCTGGCCGCGCCCGCCGAGGATGACTCCGCGGAGTGGCACGACGTCGGCGAAGTCCGCGCCCGTCGCGAGCGTGATGTAGCGGCGGTCGGCGAACTGGTCGTTGGTCGGATCGAACTCGACCCAGCCGTGCCGCGGCGAGTACGCGGCCACCCAAGCGTGGGAAACGTCGGCGCCGAGCAGGCGCGGCTGCCCGGGCGGCGGCTGCGTGAGCAGGTAGCCGGAGACATAGCGCGCCGGCAGGCCGTGGCTGCGCAGGCACGCGATCATGACGTGCGCGAAGTCCTGGCAGACGCCGCTCTGCTGCGCCAGCACCTCGTCGACCGACGTCGTCACCGTCGTCGTCCCGGGCTCGAAGTCGAACTCGCGGTAGATGCGCTGCATGAGATCGGTGACGGCGGCGAGCCAGTCGCGCCCGGCGGCGAACGTCGCGGCGGCGTAGACGCGCGCGCGCTCCGACCAGCCGACCAGCGCGCTCGGCTCGGTCATCCGCGCCGGCAGCAGCGCGCCCTGCGCGGGATCGTCGCGCAAGGCGTCGCGCACGGCTTCCCACGCCATGCCCGGCACCGCCGCGGGGTCGTCGCGATCGCCGACCTCGACGTCGCACGCCATGCGCACGCCGAGCAGCGGATGCGGACCGTGGATGCCGAAGTGGGTGACACGGTTGCCGAACGCGTCGCGACGCTCGTGGCGCTCGTCGGGCGGCGGCTCGATCGCGATGTCGTGCGCGAGCAGCCGCTGCCACGGCAGCTCTGCCGGCGTCAGGTAGGCGAGCTGCCACGACTGCGAGACCGCGACGCGGTAGGCGTAGCGCGTCTCGTGCTCGACGGTGTAGCGCGCGCTCGTCGCGGCGTCGCCGACGGCGCTCGTCGACGGCCTCATGGCGCCAGCTGCAGCATGCTGCGCGGAATCGCGTGCGAGAAGAACTTGAGCGAGACCGCGTCCGAGGTCGCGTAGGCCGCGTCGCGGAGCTGCCGGACGACGTTCGCAAGCTGCGCGCTCTCGGGCCGCAGCTCGGCGAGCGGCAGCGCGCGCAGCGCCGCGTGCGCCGGGGCGAGGATCGTCGACGCGAACTCGCCGTGCGTCGCCTCGAGCCTGGCGATGAACTCGGCGAGTCCCTTGGCCTGGAACGCGAGCGAGCGCGGATTCGCCTCGTCGCGAACGACCATGTCGAGCACCGGCAGCCATTCGGGCGCGGCGAGGTAGCGCGAGCGGTAGGTGACGCTCGAGTCGGCGAGATCGAGCAGCCAGTCGAGCTCGTGCATGCGGCCCTCGACGGTCGCGACCTGCAGCGTCGAGCACATCGTCGCCAGCCGCTCGACGCGGCGGCCGATCGAGACGAAGCGCCAGCCGACGCCGCGCGTCATGCCGTCGAGGACGAAGCCGGAGAGCGTCATCAGCGCCGTGACCGCGCGGTCGAGCCAGACGAGCGTCATCGGCAGCGCCGGCTCGCGCTGCAGCGCCGGGTCGGCGAGGAGCCGGTTGAGCGTGCGCCAGTGGTCGACCGACATCCGGTCGCGCAGGCTGAATGCGACCCGCGACAGGCTCGCGAGACGCTGCGCGAGCGCGCCTTCGGGATGGTGCGCTGCGCGCCGCAGCGCGCGTGCAGGGCTGCGGCCGGGCGCGCGCCGGCCGGGATCGACGACGCCGAGCCGCTCGGCGAGCAGGTACGTCGGCGGTGCGCCGGCGCGGCTGCCGCCGTCGTCGAGCAGCTGCGCGATCGCGACGCGCAGCAGCCGCGCCGTCGCGTCGCAGCGCTCGCCGTAGCGGCCGAGCCAGAACAGGTTCTCGGCGGCGCGCGACGCCAGCGTCGCGTCGGCACCGACGAGGTCGCCGGTGCCGACCGTCGAGGAGAGCAGCGAGAACTCGGCGTTGACCGGCCCGTCGCCGAGCACCCACGTGTCCTTCGAGCGCCCGCCGCGCTGCATCGCGATCACCGGCGAGTCCTCGTCGGGCGCGACGCGCGTCAATCCGCCCGGCATGACGCGCCAGCCGCTCGGCGTCGCGACCGCGAACACGCGCAGGCCGACCGTGCGCGCCGCGAGCGCGCCGCTCGACTTGCCCTCGAGCACGGGCGCCTGCGAGACGTGGACCCATTCCTGGGCGACGAAGTGCTGCGGCCGCTCCTCGATGCGACGCCGCAGCGCCTCGCGTTCGGCGGCCGAAAGCTGGCCGACGGCGATCGACGGCTCGTGCGGCGAGCGCTCGATCGGCTTGACGATCAGCCGTTCGGGGCGGCGCCAGGCGTCGTCGAACGCGGCGCGCTCGCCGAGCCACCAGGTCGCGATCGACGGCAACACGAGCGGCTCGGCGAGCAACGCGCGGCTGAGTTCCGGCAGGTAGCCGAGCAACGCGCCCGACTCGAGGACGCCCGAGCCGAGCGCGTTGGCGAGCAGCACGTTGCCGCGCCGGGCGACGTCGGTGAGGCCGGCGACGCCGAGCGCGGAATCGGAACGCAGCTCGAGCGGATCGCAGTAGTCGTCGTCCTGGCGGCGCACGATCGCGTGCACGCGCTCGAGCCCGGAGATCGTCTTCAGCCAGACACGGTCGTCGCGCACCGTGAGGTCGTTGCCCTCGACGAGCGCGAAGCCGAGGTAGCGCGCGAGCAGCGCGTGCTCGAAGTACGTCTCGTTGTAAGGCCCCGGCGTCAGCAGCACGATGCGTGGCGCGCCGTCGCCGCGCGGCGCCCACTGCAGCAGCGACGAGCGCAAGGCATCGAAGAAGCTCGCCAGGTGCTGCACCGGCAGCTCGCGGAACATCTGCGGGAAGACGCGCGAAACGACGAGCCGGTTCTCGAGCGCGTAGCCCGATCCCGACGGCGCCTGCGTGCGATCGGCGACGACCCACCAGCGGCCGTCGGGCGAGCGCGCGAGATCGGCCGCGTACTGCAGGAGGTGGCGGCCGCCGGCGGGCACGAAGCCCTCGGCGGCGGCGAGGAAACCGCGGTGGCCGAACACGACCGCGGGCGGGATCGCCCCGCCCTTCAGCAGCGACTGCGCGCCGTAGAGGTCGCCGAGGACGCGGTCGAGGAGCTCGGCGCGCTGCTCGATCCCCGCCGCGATCGCGGCCCACTCGTCGGCCGGCAGGACGAGCGGGATCGGATCGACCTGCCAGGGGCGGTGCACGCCCTGGGCATCGGCGTAGACGTTGTAGGTGATGCCGTGCTCGCGGATCTGCCGCTCGGTGAGCGACAGGGTGTCGCTCACCTCGCGCTCGCTGCGCTCGGCGAGCGCGCGCACGAACGTGTCCCAGTGCGCGCGCGGCCGGCCGGGCGCCGCGAGCAGCTCGTCGAAGCGCCCTGCGGGCGCCGCATAGCCGGCGAGCAGTTGGTCGAGCATTAAGAGCGAACGCTACCGCGGCGCCGGCGGCCGACGCAGATCGAGCGTGTGCGGAAAGTCGGGGTTCGGCGAATCCGCCGCCAGCTGCACGATGCCCGGGGTGTGCCCGGTGCGGAAGAAGCGCGCCAGGCGGCGCGCCTCGGCCTCGTACGCGTTGACCGGAAACGTCGTGTAGTTGACTCCGCCCGGATGCGCGACGTGGTACTGGCAGCCGCCGAGCGAGCGTTGCATCCAGGTGTCGACGACGTCGAAGACGAGCGGCACGTGCGGGTCGATCGTGGGATGCAGCGACGACGGTGCGCGCCACGCCCGGAAGCGCACGCCGGCGACGAACTCGCCCTGCACGCCGGTCGGCTGCAGCGGCAGCCTGCGCCCGTTGCACGCGATCGCGTGGCGGTCGCCGACGAGGCCGCGCACGAGGACCTCGATGCGCTCGACGGTCGAGTCGACGTAGCGCGCGGTGCCGCCGGGGCCGCTCTCCTCGCCGAGAACGTGCCACGGCTCGAGCGCCATCCTTAGCTCGAGCGTCACGCCGGCGACCGTGCAGTCGCCGAGCAGCGGAAAGCGGAAGTCGCGGTGCGCCGCGAACCAGGCGAGCTCGAACGGATAGCCGGCGTCGCCGAGCTCGCCGACGACCTCGCCGAGGTCGCGCCAGACGTGGTGCGGCAGCATGAAGCGGTCGTGCAGCTCGGTGCCCCAGCGGGCGAGGCGCGCCGGCAGGTAGGGAGCGGCCCAGAAGCGGGCGACGAGGGCGCGCATCAGGAGCTGCTGGACGAGGCTCATGCGCGCGTGCGGCGGCATCTCGAACGCGCGCATCTCGAGCAGGCCGAGCCGGCCGCTCGGCCCGTCGGGCGAGTACAGCTTGTCGATGCAGAACTCGGCGCGGTGCGTGTTGCCGGTGACGTCGACGAGGAGGTTGCGCAGCAGCCTGTCGACAAGCCACGGCGGCGGCGCGCCTCCTGCCGCCGCGCTCGCGCGCGCGAGCTCGGCGAACGCGACCTCGATCTCGTGGACGGAGTCGTTCCTCGCCTCGTCGATGCGCGGCGCCTGGCTCGTCGGGCCGATGAACAGACCCGAGAAGAGATAGCTCAGCGCCGGATGGTCGTGCCAGTACGCGACCATGCTCGCCAGCAGCTCGGGCCGGCGCAGGAACGGCGAATCGGCAGGGGTCGCGCCGCCGAGGACGAAGTGGTTGCCGCCGCCGGTGCCGGTGTGGCGGCCGTCGAGCATGAACTTGTCGGTGGTGAGGCGCGATGCGCGTGCCGCGTCGTAGAGGAAGGTCGTCTGCTCGACGAGCTCGCTCCAGCCCGCGGTCGGCTGCACGTTGACCTCGATCACGCCGGGATCGGGAGTGATGCGCAGGACGACGAGGCGCGGATCCTTCGGCGGCTCGTAGCCCTCGAGCGTGACCGGCGTGCCGAGCTCGCGCGCGGTGTCCTCGACCGCGGCGACGAGCCGCAGGTAGTCCTCGAGCGTCGACGTCGGCGGCATGAAGACGTGCAGCCGACCGTGCCGCGCCTCGGTGCTGATCGCGGTGCGGACGACGGCAGCGGCGGACTCGTTCGGCTTCGGTGCCGCATCGGCCGCGGCGACACGGTCGTCGTCGTCGCGCGCGCCGCGCTGGTCGGCGAGAGCGTCGCCGTCGCCGAGCGGCGGCAGCTCGTCGTTGGCATCGGGCGGATGGATCCACGGCAGGTCCTCGGCGCGCGCCCACGGCAGCGAGTCGAGCGGCAGGCGAAAGCCGACCGGCGAGTCGCCGGCGACGAGGAAGCAGTGCTCGCCGCGCAGGTACCACGGCGTCGAACGGAAGCGTCCCGGCCGGCGTTCGTCGGCGGCGATCGGCAGCGCGTGGCCGACCGGCTCGCCCAGGCCGCGCGCGAAGACGCGCCGCAGCCGCTCGCGCTCGGTCGGATCGGCGAGACGCGAGTCGCCGGGCTCGACGTTGATCGGCAGCCTGCCTTCGCGCCAGAGGAAGTGGCCGATGTCCTCGTACGCGGCGAAGACGTTGCGGCGGTCGACGCCGACGCGCGCCGCCAGGCGAAGGAGGAACTCGCGTGCCGTCGCCGCGGTCGCGCCGTGGTCGTCGCCTTCGCCGGCGACGAGCTGCGGCTCGTGCCAGATCGGCACGCCGTCGGCACGCCAGAACAGGTTGAGCGACCAGCGCGGCAGCGGCTCGCCGGGATACCACTTGCCCTGGCCCGCGTGCAGCAGCGCGCCGACGCCGTAGCGCTCGCGCAGCCGCGCCATCAGCGCGCCGGCGAGGACGCGCTTGGTCGGTCCCATCGCCTCGGTGTTCCATTCGCCGCCCTCGCGGTCGTCGATCGAGACGAAGGTCGGCTCGCCGCCCTGCGTCAGGCGCACGTCCTGGCGCACCAGGTCGGCATCGACCCGGTTGCCGAGCGCGTCGATCGCCGCCCACTGCGCATCGCTGTACGGCAGCGTCACCCGCGGCGCTTCCCAGATGCGGCGCACCGACATCCGGTGCTCGAAGGTCGTCTCGCACGGCTCGATCTCGCCGCTGATCGGCGCCGCCGACGAAGGCTCGGGCGAGCAGGCGAGCGGGATGTGGCCCTCGCCGGCATACAGGCCGGAGGTCGGGTCGAGGCCGATCCAGCCGGCGCCCGGCAGGTAGACCTCGCACCAAGCGTGCAGGTCGGTGAAGTCGACCTCGGTACCGCTCGGCCCGTCGAGCGACTTGACGTCACTCTTCAGCTGGATCAGGTAGCCGGAGACGAAGCGCGCCGCCAGGCCGAGGTGGCGCAGCAGCTGCACCATCAGCCAGCCGCTGTCGCGGCAGGAGCCGCTGCCGTTGACAAGCGTCTGCTCCGGCGCCTGCACCCCCGGCTCCATGCGGATCAGGTAGGCGATGTCCTTCTGCAGACGCTGGTTCAGGTCCATCAGGAAGCCGCTGGTCGGCCGCTCGCTGACGTCGATGCCCGACAGGTACTCGACGAACTTCGGCGTCGCCGCCCCCTTCAGCAGGTAGGGCTCGAGCTCGACCAGGAGCTCCGGCGCGTAGCGGAACGGAAACTTCTCCGCGCTCGGCTCGAGGAAGAAGTCGAACGGGTTGAGCACCGCCATCTCGGCGACGAGGTCGACCTCGACCCGGAAGAAGGTGGTGACCTTGGGAAAGACCAGCCGCGCCAGGTAGTTCGACTGCGGGTCCTGCTGCCAGTTGACGAAGTGCGTCGTCGGCTCGACCCGCATCGAATAGCTGAGGATGCGCGTCCGCGAATGCGGCGCCGGCCTGAGGCGCACGACCTGCGGGCCGAGGTGGATCGGCCGGTCGTACTTGTAGTGGGTGACGTGGTTGAGCGCGACGTGGATCGACATTCAGGGGCTTTCAGGCAGCGACCGGCACGAGGAAGTCGCGGCTGATGCCGACGCCCAGGGCATTGACCCGCTCGAGGAACTGGGTCAGGTAGGCGTGCAGCCCGGTCGCCAGGATCTCGTCGATGCGGCCGTATTGCAGGTCGGCGTCGAGCCGGCCAGCCAGGCGCAGCGTGTCCTTCGACTGCTCGTTGGCGACGCGATGCAGGTTCGACACCACCTCGTGCATGCAGGCGGCGAGCGAGCGCGGCATGTCGGGGCGCAGGATCAGCAGCTCGGCGACGCGCTCCGGGCGGATCACGTTGCGGTAGACCTTGCGATAGACCTCGAAGCCCGAGACCGAGCGCAGCACCGCCGACCAGTGATAGAAATCGAACTCGACGTCCTTGCCGTTGCCGTCGCCGGCCGCCGGGCCCGGTGCCACGGCGCCCTGCGATTGCGCCTGCGCTTGCAGGATCGCCAGCCGATCGCGGCGCAGTCCCGTGGCCGAGCCGAAACCGAAGAACTCGCTGTCGACGGCGTGGAACTTGACGTCGACCAGGCGCGCCGTGTTGTCGGCGCGCTCGAGGAAGCTGCCGATGCGCAGGAAGTGGAACGCCTCGTCCTGCAGCATCGTGCCGACGGTGACGCCGCGCGAGAGATGCGAGCGGAACTTGACCCACTCGAAGGCCTCTCCCGGGCTCCTCTGGAAGGCGTCGGTCGCGACCATGCGCTGGAACTCGAGCCAGGTCTGGTTCTGCGTCTCCCAGACCTCGGTGGTGAGCGTGCCTCGGACGGCGCGGGCGTTCTCCCGCGCCGCCATCAGGCAGCTGCGGATCGACGAGCCGTTGGCGGCGTCGCTCACCATGTAGTCCATGACGTTCTTCGGAGTCACTTCGCCGTAGCGCTTGGCGAAGTCGCCGGTGAGCTCGCTGATGCTCAGAAGGCCGCGCCAGCCGCGCTCCGCCGCGGCTTCGGACTGCGGCAGCAGCGACATCTGGTAGTTGACGTCGAGCATGCGCGCGGTGTTCTCGGCCCGCTCCATGTAGCGGGCCATCCAGAACAGGTGGTCGGCGGTGCGTGACAGCATGATCGTCTCCGGTCAGGCCTCGAGGATCCAGGTGTCCTTGGTGCCGCCGCCTTGCGACGAGTTCACCACCAGCGAGCCTTCCTTGAGAGCGACGCGGGTCAGGCCGCCGGGGACCATCTGCACCGTCTTGCCGGAGAGGACGAACGGGCGCAGGTCGATGTGCCGCGGCGCGATTCCGCTCTCGACGTAGGTCGGGCAGGTGGAGAGCGCGAGCGTCGGCTGGGCGATGTAGCGCGACGGATCGGCCTTCAAGGCGACCCGGAAGTTCTCGATCTCCTCCTTGGTCGAGGCCGGCCCGACCAGCATGCCGTAGCCGCCGGCGCCGTGCACCTCCTTCACCACCAGTTCGCCCAGGTGGTCGAGCACGTAGGCCAGGTCGTCGGCCTCGCGGCAGACGTGGGTTGGCACGTTCGCCAGGATGGGCTTTTCGCCGAGATAGAACTCGATCATCTTCGGCACATAGGGATAGATCGACTTGTCGTCGGCGACGCCGGTGCCGATGGCGTTCGAGAGGGTGACGTTGCCGGCGCGGTAGGCCGAGAGCAGCCCGGCGCAGCCGAGGGTGGAGTCCTTGCGGAAGGCGAGCGGGTCGAGGAAGTCGTCGTCGACCCGGCGGTAGATCACGTCGACCCGCTTCGGACCCTGCGTCGTCCGCATGTAGACGAAGTTGTCCTTGACGAACAGGTCCTGGCCCTCGACCAGCTCGATGCCCATCTGCTGCGCCAGGAAGGCGTGCTCGAAGTAGGCGCTGTTGTACATGCCGGGGGTGAGGACGACCACGGTCGGGTCGTTCACCGCCGCCGGCGCCACCGAGCGCAGGGTTTCGAGCAGCAGGTCGGGGTAGTGCGCGACCGGCGCCACCCGATGCCGGCTGAACAGCTCGGGGAAGAGCCGCATCATCATCTTGCGGTTCTCGAGCATGTAGCTCACCCCGCTCGGCACGCGCAGGTTGTCCTCCAGGACGTAGTAGCTGCCGCTGCCGTCGGCGTTGGCGGCGCGGACGATGTCGATGCCGGCGATGTGCGAGTAGGTCCCGCCCGGCACGTCGACGCCGCGCATCTCGTTCCTGAACTGGGCGTTGCCGATCACCTGCTCGGTCGGCACCATGCCGGCCTTCAGGATCTCCTGGCCGTGGTAGACGTCGTGGATGAAACGGTTCAGCGCCGTGACGCGCTGGCGCAGCCCCCGCTCCATCTCCCGCCACTCGTGCGCCGGAATCACCCGGGGAATCAGGTCGAACGGAATCAGCCGCTCGGTGCCCTTGCCGTCCTCGTCCTTGGCGCCGTAGACGGCGAAGGTGATGCCGACCCGCCGGAAGATCACCTCGGCCTCTTCCCGCCGCGAAAGCATCACCTGCGGCGGCTGCTCGGAAAGCCAGCGGTCATAGCCGCGGTAGTGCTCGCGAACCGTGCCGCCCTCCCCGCGCATCTCGTCGAAGCCCACTGCCATTCCATGCCCTCCGTCGTGGGAGGGTAGCAAAGTCCGCGCCACGCACCCCCGGGAGGCCGTCGGCGCCGGCGGGGGACTACTCCTCGTCGGGCTCTTCGACTGACTCGGCGGACTCGGCCGCCTTGTCGGCCGCGGCTTTCGCCGTCTTCTTCGGCTTGGCGGCAGGCGCCACGACTGCCGCGGGCGGCTCGGCGGCGATCCGCGCGGCGGCCGCTTCCTCGCGGACGTAGGCGAGCTCGGCATGCTTGAGCGCCAGCTCGACGCGCGGCCGCCAGGTGGGATTCAGCGCCCGGTTGCCGAGCGAGCTCTTCGCCGAGCCGATATAGCTGGCCAGCTCGGCCACGGAGAGGCGATCGAGCCGCTCGTACAGCGCAGTCTCCTCGTCGCTGGTGAAGGGTTCCATCGGAGCGGTCACGGTGTCTTTGGGCATGGCCCGAGCTTAGGCGCTAAACGAGCCGAAAACCGGCGATCACGAACATTCGTTCGAAGACCGCGGATTTCGACGAATATTCGTGTCGCACGGGCAAATCGTTCAGGGTTCGGGAGTTGCCTGCCAGTAACGCCTCGCGGCGTCGCGTTCGCCGCGCACGGCGCCGAGTTCGCCATCGGCCTGCCACTGCCAGGCGCCGCACGCCGGGCTGGCGACGATACGGATACCCCGCTCGCCATAGAGCGTCAGGACCTCCTCCGCCGGATGGCCGAAGCGATTGCGATAGCCCGCCTGGACGACCGCGACCGTTGGCCGGACCGCACCGAGGAAGGCCGGCGACGACGAGGTCTTGCTGCCGTGGTGGGGCACGATCAGGACGTCGCTGCGCAGCCCGCGTCCATGCTCGGCGACGAGCAGCGCCTCCTGGTCGCGCTCGATGTCGCCGGTGAGGAGAACGCTGCGCCCGGCCCCGGCAACGCGGATCACGCACGACAGCCCGTTCGGCTTCAGGCCGCGCCCATAGTCGTCGACGGCCGGTCGCAGGAGGGCGAAATCGACGCCGTCCCAGCGCCAGCGCTGGCCGGCCTCGCAGCGGGAGGTTCGCGTCGCCAGTGCCGTCAGCGGATGCCCGGGGTCGAGCGAGCTCGAAACCGTTTCGGCGCCGAGAGTGGCGAGCACGGCCCGGGCGCCGCCGACGTGGTCGAGATCGCGGTGGCTGAGGACGAGCAGGTCGAGCGGCGTGTCGCCACGGGCGCGCAGGAGCGGCACCAGCACCCGCTGCCCGGCGTCGCTCTCGCGCGAGTACTGCGGTCTGGCATCGAACAGCAGCACATGGTCGCGGGTGCGGACCAGGACGGCGCTGCCCTGGCCGACATCCGCGGCGAGAAGATCGAAGCTGCCCTCCGCCGGCAAGGTCCGCGGCGGGATCAGCAGGGCGAGGGCGAGCGGCAGCGCCAGCAGCCGGGCACGCCAGGGCAGCGGAAAGGTCGCCAGCCCGGCCGCCGCCAGCCCCGCGAGCTGGGCCCAGAGCGGCGCGGCCGGCACCATCCGCACGGCGCCGGGAATGCCGGCCAGCATCGCCAGAAAGGCATCCAGCCCCTGCACCGCCGCGCCGCCGAGCGACCAGAGCGGCGCGGCCAGCGTGCCGAGCAGGGCGAGCGGCGTCACCCCGAGGGTGACCACGGGGATTGCCATCAGGTTGGCGAGCAGGCCGACGAGCGAGAACTGCTGGAAGAAGACGAGCGTGAGCGGCGTCAGGCCGAGCGTCGCCACGACCTGGGTGCGCCCGCCGGCGCCGGTCGCGGCCAGCACGCGACCGAGCCAGCCGCGTCGCTCCGACGCGGCGTCGCCCGGCGGCGTTTCGGCCACAGGCCGTGCCATCGTCGACGCCATCAGCAGGCCGACGGCCGCGAACGACAGCCAGAAGCCCGGCTGCGTCAGCGCCCAGGGGTCGAGCAGGGTCACGACCGTCGCGGCCGCGAGCAGCACCAGGAGCCACGGCCAGCGCAGCCCGGCCCCCTGCAGCAGGCAGACGGCCGCGAGCATCCAGATCGTCCGCTGCGAGGGCGCGCCCCAGCCGGAGAAGACGGCATAGGCGGCAGCCGGCGCAAGCCCGCCCCAGCGCGCCGCGCTCTGCGCCGGCAAGACCAGCATGGCCCGGCGGCTCCGCCGCCAGAGCGCGCCCAGCCCCAGGCCGGCGAGGCAGGCGAACATGGTGATGTGCAGGCCGCTGATCGACATCAGGTGAGCGACGCCGGTATTGCGGAACAGGTCCCAGTCCTCGCGCTCGATCGCGGCCTGGTCGCCTACGGCGAGCGCGGCCAGCACACCGGCGGCGCGCCGGTCGGCCACGGCGGCGTAGATCGCATCGCGCACCCGCTGGCGCAGCCGCTCGACCGGAAATCCCGCCGCCTCGGCGAGCAGTTGCGGCGGCGGCGCGTCGCGCACGTAGCCGGTGGCGCGCACGCCTTGCTCGAACAGCTGCAGTTCGTAGTCGAAGCCATGCGGGTTGAGGTTGCCGTGCGGCCGGCGCAGCCGCAGCGCGAACCGCCAGCGCTGTCCGGCCTTGAGCTCGCGCTGCGGCTGCGACAAGGCCGCGTCCTCGTGAAAGCCGCTGTACCAGCCGAGGACGATGAGTGGCGGCAGCTCGCCGGCTTCGTTGCGGCGCGATCCGGCATCGAGCGCGAAGCGGAACCGGAGGCCGTTCGGGCCGGCCTGCGGCAGGCTGGCGACGACGCCGGTCACGACGAGATCGCGGCCCTCGAGCGCGGGCACGAGGGCGTCGCCGAGTCGAAGCGATGCCTGCGCACCGGTCAGCCCGAAAGCCGCGAGCAGCGCACCCGCGCTCGCCAGGATGGCAGCGGCGAAGCCGCGCCGGCGCCAGGCGAAGCCGGCGACGAGCGCAATGACGCCGGCCGCCGCGACCCCGACGTAAAGGGAAGACGACTGGAGCGAGCGCTCCTGCAACTGGACCGCGACGCCCGCCAGCCACGCCAGCATCAGCGCGGCCAGACGGCTTCCGGTGGCCGGCGCTCGCATCGCTCAAAGTGTAGAGGCCAGGGGTGTACGATTTGCGACCGCCCGACCGCCGACTGCCCGCTCCATGTCCTCGATCTACGACCGCCTCACCGATCTCGACATCTCCCTTCCTCCGCTCGCGATTCCGGCGGGCGCCTACGTGCCCTTCGTGCGCAGCGGCAAGCTCGTCTTCCTCTCCGGCCACATCGCCAAGCGCGACGGCAAGGTCTGGGTCGGGCAGCTCGGCCGCGACATGACCGTCGCCACCGGCAAGAAGGCGGCGCGCGCCGTCGGCATCGACCTGCTCGGCACGCTGCACGCCGCGGTCGGCGACCTCGACAAGATCGAACGCATCGTCCGCCTCACCAGCCTGGTCAACAGCACCGCGGATTTCACCGAGCACCATCTGGTGACCAACGGCTGCTCCGAGCTGTTCGGCGAGGTCTTCGCCGACAAGGGCGCGCATGCCCGCAGCGCCTACGGCGTCGCCCAGCTGCCGCTCGGCGCCTGCGTCGAGATCGAGCTGATCGCCCAGGTCGCCGGACCCGCCGCCGGCGAATGAACGCCGCCCGACGAGGGCGCCCGACCTTCGGCCCGCTGTCACAGGGACCCGGAAACGGCCCCCTGTTCGCCCTGATCGCCATCGGCTGCTTCGCTGCCGTCGGCTTCGCCCTGGTGTCGCAGCACGTCTTCGGGATGGAGCCCTGTCCCTGGTGCACGCTGCAGCGGCTGGTGTTCGTGACGATCGGCGCCTTCGCGCTGCTCGGCCTGGTCTGGCGGGGGCCGGCCGGCACCCGTGTCGCCGGCACCTTCGGCCTGATGCTGGCCGCCGCCGGTCTCGCCGCAGCCCTCTGGCAGCAGTTCGTGGCCGCGCAGTCGGCCTCGTGCAACCTGACGCTCGCCGACCGGATCGTCAATGCCACCGGGCTTAACGCTCTGATCCCCAGCGTGTTCGAAGCGCGGGCCAGTTGCGCCGACGCGGCGGTGTCGCTGCTCGGCGTGCCCTACGCCCTCTGGGCCGGCTCGCTCTTCGTCCTTTTCGGCGCGTTGACGATCGTCGCCCTGCGGCGCGCCTGAACGGCGCGCCTTCGCCGGCGGTCACTCCATCGGCGTGTGCAGCGCGACTTCGTCGTTGATCGCCTCGAGCAGCGCGAACACCGCCGTCTCCGAATAGGCGCCCGGCACGAGGGCCTGGCAGATCGACTGCGCCGTGCGCAGCCGCTCGTAGACGACGATCGCGGCATCGATCTCGATCTGCGGCACGTGCGCCGCCTGGAGGATGTCGAGCCGCTGGTCGAACGCGTCGGTGGTGTCGTGAACGATCTTCTTCATGGAATTCCTCGGTGTGGGGTGCGAATGCGAAAGGTCCGATCGTAGCGACGCGCGGGATCAGGCGTTGCTCGCGGCGACGACCCGCATCGCCTTCTGCATGGCATCCTGGCGCCGACCCTTGCGCGCCCGGCGGCCGAGGTACGGCTCGAGCGCCGCACCGCGCAGGACTTCCTCGCGCGCCTTGCCGCCGCGACCGGTGCCCAGCACCTGCAGCGCAGCGGCGAACGCGGCGACGCTCACCAGCGCGTCCTTCGGATCGAGATCGACGAGCGTCAGGCCGCGCCCGCCCTTGGGCTGGACCTTCAACTCGTCGAGGCCGAAGACCAGGAGGCGGCCGTCGAGCGTCAGGCAGGCGACCCGATTCGTGGCTTCGGTGAGTGTGGAAGGGGGCAGCGGCTTCTCGTCGCCCTCGAGCGCGAGGAAGGCCTTGCCGCCGCGCTGTCGCGACACCAGGTCGCCGGCGCGCGCCAGCAGGCCGAAGCCGCCGGTGCCGGCGAGCAGCAGCATCTGCGTCGCCGCTCCGGCGAAGTAGTGCGCCGGCTGCGTGCCGGGCTCGAGATCGATCAGCGAGGTCACCGGCTGGCCATCGCCGCGGCCGCTCGGCAGCGCCGCGACCGCGATCGAGTAGACCCGGCCGTCGCTGCCGAAGACGAGCAGGGTGTCGACGCTGCGGCAGCCGAAGGTACCGTAGAGCGCGTCGCCGGCCTTGAAGGCGAGCTGGCCCGGGTCGACCTCGTGGCCCTTCAGCGCCCGCACCCAGCCCTTGAGGCTGACCGCGACCGTGACCGGCTCGTCGACGATCCGCACTTCCGCGACCGAGCGCTTGCCCGCCTCGATCAGCGTCCGCCGCTCGTCGCCGAAGGCCTTGGTGTCGGCCTCGATCTCGCGCACCACGGTTCGCCGCAGGGCCGCGGGGCTGGCGAGCAGGTCGCGCAGCTTCGCTTCTTCGCCGCGCAGGTCCTTCAGCTCCTGCTCGATCTTGATCGCCTCCAGCCGCGCCAGCTGGCGGAGGCGAATCTCGAGGATGTCCTCGGCCTGGCGCTCGCTGAGGGCGAAGCGCTCGATCAGCGCCGCCTTCGGCTCCTCGGCGCTGCGGATCAGGGCGATCACCTCGTCGATGTTCAGCAGCACCAGCTGCCGGCCTTCGAGGATGTGGATCCGCTCCGCGACCTTGCCGAGGCGATGGCGCGAGCGCCGTTCCACCGTCGCGAGGCGAAAGCCGATCCACTCGACGAGCAGCTGGCGCAGGCCCTTCTGCGTCGGCCGGCCGTCGGCGCCGACGACCGTCAGGTTGATCGGCGCCGAGCTTTCGAGGCTGGTGTGCGCGAGCAGCGTGTTGAGCAGCTCGTCCTGCGGGATCCGGCTGGTCTTGGGCTCGAACACCAGGCGCACCGCCGCTTCCTTGCTCGACTCGTCGCGGACCGCGTCGAGCACCGCGAGCACGGTCGCCTTGAGCTGCAGCTGCTCGCTGCCGAGCGCCTTCTTGCCGGCACGGACCTTCGGATTGGTGAGCTCCTCGATCTCTTCCAGCACCTTCTGCGCGCTGGTGCCGGGCGGCAGCTCGGTGACCACCACCTGCCACTGGCCGCGCGCCAGGTCCTCGATCTTCCAGCGGGCGCGCACCTTGAGCGAGCCGCGGCCGGTGGCGTAGGCGGCACGAATCTCCTCGGGAGCGCTGATGATCTGGCCGCCGCCGGGGTAGTCCGGCCCCGGCAGCAGCTTGGCCAGCTCGTCGTCTGCGAGCTTCTCGTCCTTGATCAGGGCGATCGCCGCGGCCGCGACCTCGCGCAGGTTGTGGCTCGGGATTTCGGTCGCCAGGCCGACGGCGATGCCGCTGGCGCCGTTGAGCAGCACGAACGGCAGCCGCGCGGGCAGGAGCCGCGGCTCCTCCGTCGAGCCGTCGTAGTTGGCGATGAACTCGACCGTGCCCTCGTCGATCTCGTCGAGCAGGAGACGGGCGATCGGCGCGAGGCGCGCCTCGGTGTAGCGCATCGCCGCGGCGCCGTCGCCGTCGCGCGAGCCGAAGTTGCCCTGGCCGTCGACCAGCGGATAGCGCTGCGAGAAGTCCTGCGCCATCCGCACCAGCGCGTCGTACGCCGCCTGGTCGGAGTGCGGGTGAAAGCGCCCGAGCACGTCGCCGACGACGCGCGCGCTCTTCACCGCCTTGGGGCCGGCGGCGGTGGTGAAGGCCAGGCCCATCCGGGCCATGGCGTAGAGGATGCGGCGCTGCACCGGCTTCTGGCCGTCGGCGACATCGGGCAGCGCCCTGCCCTTCACGACCGAGAGCGCGTACTCGAGATAGGCCCGCTCGGCGTAGCCGGCAAGGGCGACGGCGTCCGCGGGATCGGCGGCGGGCAGATCGAACAGGTCGTCCATGGAGGGTGTGGTCGGTGGGGGCGGCAGTATCCGCTACCGGATGCGCCCGGCGCGGCTCGCGCTCAGTTCGGGAAGCGCTCCCGGAGCTTCACCTTCCAGAACTTGCCGGTCGAGGTGCGCGGGATGGCGTCGATCACCTCGTAGCGGTCCGGCAGCTGCCACTTGGCGAAGCCGTGGCCGACAAGGTGCGCCCCGAGCGCCTCGGCCAGCAGGCCCGAGTCGCCGCCCTGCGCCGGCTTGAGGACGATGCAGGCCAGCGGCCGCTCGCCCCACTTCGGGTGCGGGATGGCGATCACTGCGGCTTCGGCGATCGCCGGGTGGGCCATCAGGGCGTTCTCCAGGTCGACCGACGAGATCCACTCGCCGCCCGACTTGATCAGGTCCTTGGTGCGATCGGTGATGCGCACGTAGGCGTGGTCGTCCATCGCCGCGACGTCGCCGGTGCGCAGCCACCCGTCGTCGGTGAACTTCTCCTCGCTCACCGGCACGCCGTGGTACGAGCCGGTGATGAACGGGCCGCGCACCTGGATCTCGCCAACGCTCTTGCCGTCCCACGCGACATCGCGGCCGTCGTCGCCGCGGATCCGCAGGTCGACCAGGGGCACCGGCACGCCGGCCATGGCGGCGCGGCGGAAGCGCACGTCGGCCGGGGCGTCGTCCTGGCGCACCGAAACCGTCGCCAGCGGCGAGGTCTCGGTCATGCCCCAGCCCTGCACCAGCCAGACGCCGTGCCGGTCGAAGCTGCGGATCAGCGCCTCGGGCACGGCCGCGCCGCCGACCATCGAGTGCATGCCTTCGGGCAACTGCCAGCGGCCGGGCTCCTCGGTCAGGGCGCGCTCGTAGCGCTGGATCAGGCCGAGCCAGATCGTCGGCACGCCGAGCGAGAGGGTCGGCGGCTCGGCCTTGATCAGGTCGAGCAGGTCGTCCGGATGCAGATGCGGGCCGGGGAAGACCATCTTCGTGCCCATCATCACCGCGCCGTAGGGCAGGCCCCAGCAGTTGGCGTGGAACATCGGCGTCACCGGCAGCACCACGTCTGCCGACTTGAGGCTCCAGTTCTCCCCCAGGCAGCCGACCAGCGTGTGCAGGACAGTCGAGCGATGCGAGTAGACGACGCCCTTCGGCCGGCCGGTGGTGCCGGAGGTGTAGCACATCGACACCGGGTCGCTCTCGTCGTGGGCGGCGTACTCGAAGCCCTCGGCGTCGGCGCCGGCGAGCAGCGCCTCGTAGTCGAGCAGGCCGGCGCCCGTGTCCACCGGCGCGCCGGAGAACGGATAGATGATCACCTTCTCGAACGCATGCTTGTCGGCGAACTGGCGATAGAGCGGCAGCAGGATGTCGTCGATGACGAGGAAGCGGTCGTCGGCGTCCTTCGCGATCCAGCCGATCTCGTCGGGCGAGAGGCGCAGGTTGAGGGTGTGCATCACGCCGCCGGCGGCGGGAATGCCGAAGTAGCACTCCAGATGGGCGTGGTGGTTCCAGCAGAGCGTGGCGACCCGGTCGCCCTTCTTCAGGCCGAGCGACTGCAGGGCGCTGCCCAGGGCCCGGGTGCGCCGGCGGTACTCGCCGTAGGTATGCGTGCGCAGGCTCTTGTCGGGCAGGCGCGAGACGATCGTCTTGGTCGGAAAGAGCGTGCCCGCGCGGTCGAGCAGGTGATTGAGCGACAACGTCACGTCCATCATCGTCGAGCGGATCATGGCTTCTCCTTCAGGCGCCCGAGGCGTGCTTCGTGTTCGTCGCGCAGCATCGACATGACGATCAGCGACTCGTAGCCGGCGCCGCTGCGAACGCTGTCGCGCAGCCGGCCCTCCTCGACGAAGCCCTCGTCGCGGTAGAGGGCCAGGGCGCGCGCATTGTTCTCCCGGACGTCGAGCCAGAAGCGGTGCGCGCCGAGATCGCGAAACGCCATCTCCGCCAGCAGCCGCACCAGCGCCCGGCCGTAGCCCAGGCCCTTGGGCTGGAGCACGATCCGCTTCAGCTCGACCGCGCCGTGCGGATTGCGGCAGCCCTGGAGGATGACGAAGCCGGCCGAGGGCCAGCCCTCGCCGGCCTCGATGATGAAGTGGCGGAAGTCGGGAAAGCGGATCGCGCCTTCGTGCTGCACCCGCTCCCAGGGCGTGATGAACGGCCGGTTGGCCGGGTCGTCCTCGACCGACTGCACGAAGTCGAGGTCCGACACCATGGTCGGACGCAGGCGCACCTTGAGGCCGGAGCGCGTGGCGCGCATGATGCCCGCCGCCGCGTCGCTCCGACTCATACGTCGACCTCGACCGCGTCGCCGTGCAGCTCCATCAGGTCGCGGCGGGCCTGCGCCTCGCCCTTGCCCATGAGCCGCGTCAGCGCCGCGGTGGTGGCCTCGGCGCCGGCGACGCCGAACTCGATCTGCAGCAAGCGGCGCGTCTCCGGGTTCAGGGTCGTGTCCCAGAGCTGCTCGGCGTTCATCTCGCCCAGGCCCTTGAAGCGGCTGATGCTCCAGGAGTTGTCGCGCGCGCCCTCCTTCTTCAGCCGGTCGGTCACGGCGTGGAGCTCGCCTTCGTCGAGGGCGTAGATCTTGGCCGCGGGCTTCCTGCCGCGGGCCGGCGCGTCGACGCGAAACAGCGGCGGCTTGGCGACGTAGACGTGGCCGCGCTCGATCAGCTTCGGGAAGTGGCGGAAGAAGAGCGTCAGCAGCAGCACCTGGATGTGCGAGCCGTCGACATCGGCGTCCGACAGGATGCAGACCTTGCCGTAGCGCAGCCCCGTGAGGTCGGGCGTGTCGCCCGGGCCGTGCGGATCGACGCCGATCGCGACCGCGATGTCGTGGATCTCGTTGTTGGCGAACAGGCGGTCGCGCTCCACCTCCCAGGCGTTGAGCACCTTGCCGCGCAGCGGCAGGATCGCCTGGGTCTCCTTGTCGCGGCCCATCTTGGCGCTGCCGCCCGCCGAATCGCCCTCGACCAGGAAGATCTCGTTCAGCTGCAGGTCGCGGCTCTCGCAATCGGTGAGCTTGCCCGGCAGCACTGCCACGCCCGAGCCCTTCTTCTTCTCCACCTTCTGCGCCGCGCGCTGGCGCGTCTGCGCCTGGCGGATCACCAGCTCGGCGAGCTTCCTGCCGTACTCGACGTGCTGGTTGAGCCAGAGCTCGAGCGCCGGCTTGACGCAGCTCGACACCAGGCGCAGCGCGTCGCGGCTGTTGAGGCGCTCCTTGATCTGCCCCTGGAACTGCGGGTCCAGCACCTTGGAGGAGAGCACGAAGCTGGCGCGCGAGAACACGTCCTCGGCCATGGGCTTCACGCCTTTCGGCAACAGGCCGTGCATGTCGATGAAGCCCTTGATCGCGCCGAACAGGCCGTCCTTCAGGCCCGACTCATGGGTGCCGCCGGCGACCGTGGGGATCAGGTTGACATAGCTCTCGCGGACCGCCGTGCCCTCCTCGGTGAAGGCGACGCACCACGCGGCGCCCTCGCCCTCGGCCACGTCCTCGCTCTCCTTGCCGTCGGCGAAGTGCGAGCCCTCGAACAGCGGGATCAGCGGATCGGCCGGCAGGGCCTGCATCAGGTAGTCCGAGAGCCCGGCCTTGTAGAGCCAGTCCTGCCGCTCGGGCTCCGCCTTGCCGGCCTTCTCGACCGTGAGCGAGACCTTCACCCCGGGCATCAGCACCGCCTTGCTGCGCAGCAGGTGCACCAGCTCGGCCCGCGGCAGCTCGACGCTCTCGAAGTAGCGCGCATCCGGCCAGACGCGAATCGTGGTGCCGCTCTTGCGATCGGCGCCGGCGGCTTTCTTCACCGCCAGCGGCACGGCCACGTCGCCGCCGGCAAAGCCGATCGTCGCCACCTGGCCGCCTCGCCAGACGCTGACGTCGAGGCGCTTGGCCAGGGCGTTGGTGACGCTGACGCCGACGCCGTGCAGGCCGCCGGAGAAGCTGTAGGCGCCACCGGCGCCCTTGTCGAACTTGCCGCCGGCGTGCAGCCGGGTGAAGACGATCTCGACGACGCTGACGCCCTCTTCCGGATGCAAGCCGAACGGGATGCCACGGCCGTCGTCGTCGACGCTGACCGAGCCGTCGGCGTGCAGCGTCACGTCGATCGCGGTCGCGTGCGCCGCCAGCGCCTCGTCGGCGGCGTTGTCTATCACTTCCTGGACGATGTGCAGCGGGCTCTCGGTGCGGGTGTACATGCCCGGCCGCTGCTTCACCGGCTCGAGTCCCTTCAGCACCTTGATCGATGCTTCGCCGTAACTGCCTGCCTTGGTTGCCATGGCGAGGCATTCTAGGCAGCGCTGTTTCGGCCCTTCCTGCTTCGCGCTGCGGTCTTCCTGGTCGGTGCTGCGACACGCGCCTCCAGCTCGCGCCGGCCCCGCTCCATCAAGGCGTCGATGCCGAGCTGCCAGGTCCGGTCCCAGTGCGCCGGCTGGAAGTAGGGCGCGGCGGCCATCAGGCGGGGACACTCCCGGGCGATGAAGGCATCGTCGACCGGCTCGGCCGCCGAGGGGCCGCGCGCATAGCCCGCGGTTTCATCGAGGCAGGCGCCGATCAGGTAGTAGCCCATCGCGCGAAAGTGACGGGCCGTCATTTCGTCGTCGCCCATCTGCGCATGGATCAGGCGCAGGACGGATTCGATGAAGCGCACGCCGGCCGGCATGTTCAGCCGGTGCACCGCCACCAGCGGGAACAGCGCCGGCCAGCGTCGCGCCATCGCCCGGTACGACTCCAGCGCCGCGCGGGTGCGCGCCTCGAGGTCCGGCCCGGGCTCCGGCACCTCGACGCTCGTGATCGCATGTTCCACCAGGGCGTCGAGGAGGTGCTGCTTGCTCGGGAAGTGGTGGTAGATGCTCATCGCCTCGCAGCCGAGGCGCTCGCCGAGCTTGCGCGTCGTCAGGCCGGCGAGCGATTCGTCGCCGACCAGCGCCAGCGCCGCCTCGACGATGCGCCCGCGGCTCAGCGGCTCGGTGGTTCGCGGCGGGCGGCGCGGGGCGCGGGGCGGCGCCTTGCGGGGCTGCTTCATGCTTGACATCTTACGCTGTAAGAATCTATTCTCCATCCAGACTTACGTTGTAAGTCCATCCGCGAAGGAGCCTGCCATGGAAACCGTCGAGCTGATCGGCCTGCTCGTCCCCCTCACCTACCTCGTCATGCTGGCGATCGAAGCGGTCCGGCCGGCGCGATCGTTCCCGTCCCGGCGCGGCTGGCGCTGGCTCGGCATTGCCTTTCTCGTCCTGCTCGGCACGGTCTCGACCGTCGGGCCGCTGCTGGTGCCCGAGCGTTGGCTGATGGAGCATCGCTGGCTCGACGGCAGCGGCCTCGGCATCGTCGGCGGAGTGGTTCTCGGCTACATCGTGCTTTCGGGCCTTTCCTACGCGTGGCATCGGCTATCGCACGCCTGGGGCCTGCTCTGGCGCCTCAGCCACCAGATCCATCACAGCCCGCAGCGGATCGACATCAGCGGCTCGACCCTATTCCATCCCGTGGAGATGGTGGTGCAGGTCCTGATGCAGCTCTTCGTCACGGTGATCGTCCTCGGCCTCGATCCGATAGCCGCGGCGCTGGTCGGCTACGTCGCCGCGTTCTACGGCCTGTTCCAGCATTGGAACGTGGCGACGGCGCGCTGGCTCGGCGTCGTGATCCAGCGACCCGAGGCGCACTGCGAACACCACCGCCTCGGCGTCCATGCGAACAACTACGGCGACCTGCCGATCTGGGACATGCTCTTCGGCACCTACCGCAACCCGGCGCGCTTCGAGGGCGCGTGCGGCTTCGAGTCGCCCGCCGACCGGCGCCTGCTCGCGATGCTCGCCTGGCAGGACGTCAACGCGCCGTCCTACGGCGGCGGCAGCCGTGGCGCCGTACCGCGCCAGGCCTGAGGCCATGAACGCGGCACGCACCCGGGTCGTGATCGAGGTCGAGGAGAGCGCTGGCAGGAAGGCGGCCGCGAGTGGTATTCGCGGGAGATGGCGCGGGCCGAGCTCGACGGCGACGCGATCCGCGAGCTTCGCGTGTGCTTCACCGGCGACTGGAGCGCCGAGCGGGTCGAGGAGCACCGCGCCGCGGTCGTTCTGCCCCGGCCCTGACGCGGACGTGGCGCCCGCCTGCAGGCCGGCGTCGCTCCTGCAACAATTCCTCGATGAACCCCTCATCGCTGCGTCGGCTCGGGCGCTCGGATCTCCAGGTCTCGCCGCTCTGCCTCGGCGGCAACGTGTTCGGCTGGACCGTCGACGAGGCGCTCTCCTTCCGCCTGCTCGATGCCTGGGTCGACGCCGGCATGAATTTCATCGACACCGCCGACGTCTATTCGCGCTGGGTGCCGGGCCACGCCGGTGGCGAATCGGAAGCCATCCTCGGCAAGTGGTTTCGCCAGAGCGGCAAGCGCAACCGGGTCGTCCTCGCCACCAAGGTCGGCATGGCGATGGGCGACACGGAGCAGGACAAGGGCCTTTCGAAGGCCTACATCCGGCGCGCAGTCGAAGCCTCGCTCCGGCGCCTCAAGACCGACGTCATCGACCTCTACCAGGCGCACACCGACGACGCGAAGACGCCGCTCGAGGAAACGCTCGGCACCTTCGCCGAGCTGATCAAGGAAGGCAAGGTCCGCAGCATCGGCGCTTCGAACTACGGCGCGGCGCGCCTGGGCGAAGCGCTGGCGGCGAGCGCCGCGCACGGCCTGCCGCGCTACGAGACGCTGCAGCCGCACTACAACCTGATGGAGCGCGCCGCCTACGAGAGCGAGCTCGAGCCGATCTGCGTCGCCAACGGCCTCGGCGTCATCAATTACTACGCCCTGGCGAGCGGCTTTCTCACCGGCAAGTACCGGAGCAGCGCCGACCTGGGAAAAAGCGTGCGCAGCGGCGGCGCCAAGAAGTACCTCGACGATCGCGGCCTGGCGGTGCTGGCAGCGCTCGACGCCGTCGCCGGACCCTACGGCGTCACGCCCGGCCAGGTGGCGCTGGCGTGGCAGATCGCCCGGCCGAGCATCACCGCGCCGATTGCCAGTGCCAGCACGCCGGCGCAGCTCGAGGAACTGGTCGGCGCGGCGCGGCTTCGCCTCGACATGCCATCCATCGAGCTGATCGATCGCGCCAGCCAGGTCGAGCCGGCATGACGCACGACACGCCGGGCAAGGGCCTGTCGATGACGCAGGTGCTGATCTGCGGCGCCGCGATCGTCACCCTGTCGATGGGCATCCGCCACGGCTTCGGCCTGTGGCTGCAGCCGGTGACCGTGGAGCGCGGCTGGAGCCGCGAGACCTTCGCCTTCGCCCTCGCGGTGCAGAACATCGCCTGGGGCATCGCCGGGCCGCTGACCGGCGCGTTGGCCGACCGCTTCGGCGCCTTTCGCGTCCTCGTTGCCGGCGGCCTGCTCTATGCGCTCGGCCTGGTGGCGATGGGCCTGGCGACTTCGGGACTCGGCTTTCTCGGCGGCACCGGCCTCCTCATCGGCCTGGCGCAATCCGGAACGACCTATGCCGTCGTCTACGGTGTGATCGGCCGCAGCGTCGCGCCGGAAAAGCGCAGCTGGGCGATGGGCATCACTGCCGCCGCCGGCTCGTTCGGCCAGTTCCTGATGGTGCCGATCGAGGGCGGCCTGATCGCCGCGTTCGGCTGGCAGGAGGCCCTCGTCATCCTCGCCTGCGCAGTGCTGATGATCCTGCCGCTCGCCTTCGGCCTGCGCGAGCCCAAGCGCGAGCCGGTGCCCGGCGTCGCGACCCAGACCATGGGCGCGGCGCTGCGCGAGGCCTTCGGCGACCGCAGCTTCCGGCTCCTCACCGCGGGCTACTTCGTCTGCGGCTTCCAGGTGGTGTTCATCGGCGTGCACATGCCGAGCTACCTCAAGGACCAGGGCCTCACGCCCGGCGTGGCGACCACGGCGCTGGCGCTGATCGGCCTGTTCAACGTCTTCGGCACCTACGCCGCCGGGATGCTGGGCGGCCGGCTGCCGAAGCGCTACCTGCTCTCGGCCATCTACACCCTGCGCTCGGTGGCCATCCTCGTCTTCCTGCTGGCGCCGCTGACGCCGCTCAGCGTCTACGTGTTCTCCTGCGCGATGGGCTTGCTCTGGCTCTCGACCGTGCCCCTGACCAGCGGCCTGGTCGCCGCGATCTTCGGCGTGCGCTATCTGTCGATGCTCGGCGGCTTCGTCTTCCTCAGCCATCAGGTCGGCAGCTTCCTCGGCGTCTGGCTCGGCGGGCGCCTGTACGACATGACCGGCAGCTATGACCTCGTCTGGTGGATCGCGATCGGCCTGGGCCTCTTCGCCGCCGTCGTCAACCTGCCGATCCGCGAGCGGGCGCTGCTGCGCCCGGCGGTGGCATGAGCCCGCAGGGCCGCCCCGAGGGCGAATACCGGAGGGCGAAGCGCGAAGGTGGCTCGCGATGAGCCCCAAGCGACGCCGGCTCGCTGCGGCGCTGGCCTGGGCCGCTGCAGCGATCGCCCTGGCGCTGGGCTTCGCCGCCTATCGCCGGCCCGACGTCGCCGTCGACCTCGCCAATCAGCTGTGGAACTGCTTCTGAGGCCGGCGCGTGCATGAGCCCGGCGGTGCCGCCTCGCCCTGGCTGCGGCGCTGGGCGCATCTGATCCGACCCGGCGGCCGCGTCCTCGACCTCGCCGCCGGCAGTGGCCGGCACAGCCGCTGGCTCGCCGCGAACGGCTTCGCGGTCACCGCGGTCGACCGCGATGCCGCGGCGATGGCGACCCTGGAGGACATCGGCGAAACGATGGTCGCCGACCTCGAGGGCGCGCCCTGGCCGCTCGCCGGGCGCAGCTTCGACGCCGTGCTGGTCACGAACTATCTCTGGCGGCCGCTCTTTCCGGCGATCGTCGCCGCGGTCGGCAGCGGCGGCGTTCTTCTCTACGAGACTTTCGCCGCCGGCAACGAGACCGTGGGCCGGCCCGCCCGTCCCGACTTTCTGCTCGCCCGCGGTGAACTTCTCGGCCTCGTCACGGGTCTGCAGGTCGTGGCATTCGAAGACGGCTTCCTCGCCGACCCCGATCGATTCGTGCAACGGATCACCGCGGTGCGGCCGCTCGCCGGAGCGGGCCTGTCGCGCCACCCGCTGGCCCCGCCAGCGCACGGCGGGACGGCGACCCCGGGTCGTTAGAATCGACGGGTTAAGCCACCTCCACGCCCATGAAACCCATCACCGGCAGCATCGTCGCGCTCGTCACGCCGATGCACGAAGACGGCCGCATCGATTTCGACGCGCTCCGTCGCCTCGTCGACTGGCACATCGCCGAAGGCACGCAGTGCATCGGCGCGGTCGGCACCACCGGCGAATCGCCGACGGTGAGCGTCGAGGAGCATTGCGAGGTGATCCGGGTTGCGGTCGAGCATGCCGCCGGCCGGATCCCGGTGATGGCCGGCGCCGGCGGCAATTCCACCGCCGAGGCGATCGAGCTCTCGCGCTTCGCCCTCAAGGTCGGCGCCGACTGCACCCTCTCGGTCGTGCCCTACTACAACCGGCCGTCGCAGGAAGGGATCTACGCCCACTTCCGTGCCATCGCCGAGGCGGTCGACATCCCGATGGTGCTCTACAACGTGCCCGGCCGAACCGTCGCGGACATGCAGACGGAGACCGTGCTCCGCCTGGCACAGGTGCCGGGCATCGTCGGCATCAAGGAGGCCACCGGCAGCATCGAGCGGGCCTGCTGGCTGATCAAGCAGGCGCCCAAGGCCTTCTCGATCTATTCCGGCGACGACGGCACCGCCGTCGCCCTGATGCTGCTCGGCGGCCACGGCAACGTCAGCGTCACCGCCAACGTCGCGCCGCGGGCCATGCAGGCGCTCTGCGCCGCCGCCCTGGCCGGCGATGCGCGCGAAGCGGCCCGCCTGCAACTGCAGCTGATGCCGCTGCATCGCGCCCTGTTCGTCGAGCCGAGCCCGGCACCCACGAAATGGGCGCTGACGCGGCTCGGGCGCTGCGGCGCCGGCATCCGCCTGCCGATCGTTCCGCTCACCGCGGCCGGCCAGGCCGCGGTGCTGGCGGCGATGCAGGAAGCCGGCCTGTCGTGAGGACGCTCGCGCGGTGAGCAGCGGCGTCCTTGCGCGTGCCTGACGACGACAAGGCAGCGCCACCGCCGGCCCGCGGCGAACGAACTTTACCGACGCGCTCCGACGCGCCACCGATGGAGACTTGCAGAGTGACCCTTTTCCCGAATTTGCGCGCTGCCACCGCGGCCGGCATCGCCTGCCTGGCGGCGCTGGCCGGTTGCTCGAGCATCGAAGGCATGCTCGGCGGCGAGAAAGTCGACTACCGCTCGACCAGCACCAAGAGCACCGCCGGGCTGGAGGTTCCTCCCGACCTGACGCAGCTGGCCAAGGACACTCGCTACCAGCCTTCGAGCGGCGTCGTGAGCGCATCGACTTTTCAGACGGCGCCGGCCACGCCCGGCGCGCCGGTCGCCGCTGCGGCCTCCGCCCCGGCCCCGACCGCCCCGACCCTGCTGGCGGCGGCAGCCGCGGCGACGGCGACGCCGACGATCGCGCCGTCCGCCGTCGGCGCCTTCAAGATCGAGCGCCTCGGCAACGACCGCTGGCTCAGCACCACCCTGACCCCGGAGCAGGTCTTCCCGCAGGTGCGGACCTTCTGGAAGGACAACGGCTTCAATCTCGCGCAAGACCGCCCGGAAGCCGGCGTGATCGAGACCGAGTGGGCCGAGAACCGCGCCAAGCTGCCCAACGATCTCATCCGCAACTCCATCGGCAAGCTGTTCGAGAACGCCTATTCCACCAGCGAGCTCGACAAGTTCCGCACCCGCGTCGAGCGCACGCCGACCGGCAGCGACATCTACGTCACCCACCGGGGCATGGAAGAGAAATACATCGGCGAGCGCAAGGAGGCCACGGTCTGGCAGCCTCGCCCGGCCGATCCCTCGCTCGAAGCCGAATTCCTCGCCCGCCTGATGGTCAAGCTCGGCGCCAAGGCGGAAGAAGCCAAGACGATCGTCGCCGCCGCCGCGGCCGCGCCGCTGCCGACGACGCCGGCCCGTGCCCGCATGCTGACCGACCGTCCGGGCCCGACCCTGCAGGTCGATGACGGCTTCGACCGCGCCTGGCGCCGCGTCGGCCTGGCGCTCGATCGCAGCGGCTTCACGGTCGAGGACCGCGACCGCACCCAGGGCGTGTACTTCGTGCGCTATGTCGATCCGGCCTTCGCCGGCCGCGAGGAGCCCAACTTCTTCGCCAAGCTGTTCACCTTTGGCAAGAAGGACGAGGCCGCCGGCCTGGCCAAGTATCGGGTCAAGGTCACCCCCGAAGGCACAGCCGTCAGCACCGTCGCCGTCCTCGATTCGCAGGGCAAGCCGGAAGGCGGCGAAGCCGGCAAGCGGATCATCAGCCTGCTCCTCGACGACCTGCTGAAGTGAACGGCGAGGGGCGGCGCAGACACGGCAGCGCGTGATCCGCTTTCGCAGCATCGGCAGCGGCAGCGGTGGCAACGCCACCGTCGTCGAGGCATCGAGCGGCATCACGACCACGCGCCTGCTGGTCGACGCCGGCTTCTCGCTGAAGGAGCTGGATGCCCGGCTGGCCCGCGCCGGCCTCGCGGCCTCGGATCTCGACGCCGTGTTCGTGACCCACGAGCACGGTGATCACATCGGCTGCGCCCTGGCGCTGGCCGAGCGCGAGCAGCTGCCGCTGTGGATGAGTCGCGGCACCTGGCGGGCCACCGGCGGCTTCGGCGCGCCGGCGACGCTGCGCTTCGCGCGCGACGCCGAGCCGATCGCGATCGGCGACATCGAGGTCCATCCCTTCACCGTCGCCCACGATGCGGCCGAGCCGCTGCAGCTGCGCTGCGGCGACGGCAGCATGCGGCTGGTCGTGCTCACCGACCTCGGCTCGATCACCGCGCACATGATCGAGCACGTCGCCGGCTGCGACGCGATCGTCCTCGAGTGCAATCACGACGCCGCGATGCTGGCGACCTCGCGCTATCCGCCGTCGCTCAAGGCGCGGATCGGCGGGCGCTTCGGCCACCTCAGCAATGCCACCGCCGCCGAGATCCTGGCGCGCTGCGCCAGCGCCCGCCTGCAGCACGTCGTCGCCGCCCATCTGAGCCGGGAGAACAACCGGCCGGATCTGGCGCGCACCGCGCTGGCCGCATGCTTCGGCGGCGCGGGCGAGGCGATCGTCGTCGCCGATCCGCTGGCGGGCTTCGACTGGCTGCAGCTCGGCTGAGGCCCGGACCCGCAGCGGGATCGATCGCCCCATGCAAAAGGCCGCCCGAGGGCGGCCTTCGCTTTGGCCGCCCGTGGACGGCCCTCGCGTTTGCGCGAGCGCTCGAATTACTTCGAGGCGGCGCTCGCGGCCATCGTCGCGGCGGTGGCGGCCGACGAGGCGGCATCCGCAGCCGACGAAGCAGCCATCATCGACGAGGTCGCGGCCGAGGCCGTGTCGGCCGGCGCCGGCGTGACGACGGTGGTCGTCGCCGGGGCCGGGGTGGTCGTGGTGGTCGTCGTTTCTTCCTTCTTGGAGCAGGCGGCGAAGGAAACGGCAGCGGCGAGCGTGACCATCAGCAGAGCGGTTTTCATAGTTCTCCTCGGGGACTTGGGGTTCGTGAAATTGACCGGGCTATCGTGGGAACCCTCTCGGGAGGAGCCCCATCGTGGGAAGACAAGGAAAGCAGAAGGCATTCCAATGCCTAGCCCACGATTATAGGCGTCTCTAGGGTGTTCCCTAGAGGCCCAGGGTCGTCGGAGGGAAGGCTTCAACGGACCGTTGCAAAAGCGCGTCAATCGCTTCGCGGCATTGAACCTGGTCGCTCGCCCGGCCCGAGACCGTGCCGCGGTGCCGGACCGGATCGAGCAGCTGCACCGCGATCTCTCCCGGCACCAGCATCAGCGTCGGCACCTGCTGGACCTCCAGGTCCGGGTCGGTCCGGCACTGGACGATGTGCGACCACTGCCGGCGCCAGTCGGCGAAGCGCGGTGCGCTGCGCGGCAGCGCGTCGAAGCTGTGCGCGAACAGCAGCAGTTTGCGCCGCGCGGCCGCCCAGCGGGCCAGCGTCTCGACCACCGCGCGCTCGTTGAGCGGCCAGTCCTGGAAGTCGGGATCGACGAGGCAGATCTCGTTCGCGTCCGCGTCCGCCGCCTGGGCCAGGCCGGCGCGGATGGCCTCGTGGAACTCGCTCCTCGTGGCGATCTGGCTCAGCTTGTCTTCATTCATCGCTGTCTCCTGCTCGTTCTCGTTCGCTTCGGCACCATCCGGCCTCGGCCCAGCGTTCGAGCAGCCCGCGGGCCTCCGCGCTCAGGCGGCCGCGCGCGGCCGGCTCGAGGCGGCGGGCATCGGCGAAGGCGCGCATCAGTGTGGCATCCCGGCCGCGGGCACGAAAAGCCTCGCCGTTGAGGAAGACGTGGGTGTCGTCGTAGAGCATTCGGCTTCGCCGGTCGAGAACGACGGCGCCGACGAGCCGGGCCGGCGCCGCGCGCTCGAACCAGGTCTCCCGCTTCGGCTCGCTCAGCGCCTCGCCGAGCGCCCGCCGCCGGGCCCGCGCGTCGGCCGTGGCCCGCGCGATCGCCGTAGCGGCAAAACGCTGCAGCGAGCCGGGGATGCGAGCCGGCGACGGCGTCGCCGCTTGCCCCCGGTCGGTGTAGAGCGGATTGCGGGCACTGCCCGCGGTGCCTCCGTCTTCGATCGCATCGAGCGCCGCGTCGGCCAGCCGCTGCAAGGCATCGGCGGCGAGGCCGGCGGCGTCCGGGGCACGAAAGCCGATCGAGGCGGTGAGGCAGTCGCCATCGGCGATGCCGTCGTGGCCCCAGCCCGGCGGCAGGTAGAGCATGTCGCCGGGCTCGAGCAGCCAGTCCTCGGTGGCCTTGAATCCGGCCAGCATCTTCAGCGGCACGTCGTCGCGCAGCCGCGGCCGCGCCACCCGGCCGATGCGCCAGCGCCGCCGCCCGGCGAGCTGCAGCAGGAACACGTCGTAGGAGTCGATATGCGGGCCGACCCCGCCGCCATCGCTGGCATACGAGACCATGACGTCATCGAGCCGTGCATCGGGCACGAAGCGGAAGCGCTGCAGCAGGCCATGGGCCGCGTCGTCGTGCAGGTCGACGCCCTGCACCAGCAGGCTCCAGCCCGGCGTCGCCAGCGACGGCAAGGCGCGGCGGGCGACCGGCCCGGCGCGCAGCGACCAGCGCTCGCCGGCGCGGATCACGAGCCGCGATTCGACGTCGTCGCGGGCCGCCAGGGCAAAGAGCCGCCGCCGGTCGAGTCCGGGCAGGGGATCGAGCAAAGCCGCTCGCACCAGCAGGGGCTTTTTCTGCCAGTGCCGGCGCATGAAAGCGGCGGGTGTCAGCCCGCCGAGCAGCGCCGTCGGCCGTTCAATGTCCATGATTCATTGTGCGATGATCGTTCGATGCAGATCAGCGCCCCATGCGTCGTCACCCTGACCTGGCGCCTCGAAGACGCCCAGGGTGCGGAGATCGACGAGCTGGCCGAGCCGCTCGAGTTCTTCTACGGCGGCGACGACCTGCTCGCCAAGGTCGAGGAAGCCCTCGCCGGCCAGGAAACCGGCTTCTCGACGACGCTTCACCTCGAGCCCGAGCATGCCTTCGGCGACTACGACCCGGACCTGGTGTTCTTCGAGGAACGCAGTCTCTTTCCGGCGGAGGTCGAGCCCGGCATGCAGTTCGACGGGCCGCCGCCCGGGGCGAAGACGCCCGGCCTGCAGGCCGACGCGATCTACACCGTGACCGAGGTCTACCCGCAGCACGTCGTGCTCGACGGCAACCATCCGCTGGCCGGCATCGGCCTGCGCCTGGCGCTGGTGGTGCGCGACGTGCGCGAAGCGACCGAGGAGGAGGTCGAGGCGGGCAGCGTCGGCAGCTCGGCGGTCAGCGTGCTCGCGGCGCCGCCGCCCGGCAGCCGCCTGCACTAGCCGGTCGCGCCGGCGCGCTCAGGTCTCGGCGAGCTTCGTCGCCGCGGCGACGCCGCCTTCGGGCGTCGTCACCGGTCCCTTGCCGCTGAAGCGGTCGAGGGCGAGGTAGATCACCGGCGTGATGTAGAGCGTGATCGCCTGCGAGAAGATCAGGCCGCCGACGACGGCGAGGCCGAGCGGCTGGCGCAGCTCGGCGCCGGCGCCCAGGCCGAGGGCGATCGGCAAGGCGCCCATCAGCGCCGCCAGGGTCGTCATCATGATCGGCCGGAAGCGCAGCACGCAGGCCTCGCGGATCGCCTCGGTGGGCGCCATGCCGTGGACGCGCTGCGCGTCGAGGGCGAAGTCGATCATCATGATCGCGTTCTTCTTGACGATGCCGATCAGCAGCAGGATGCCGATGGTCGCGATCAGGGTCAGGTCCTGGTCGAAAAGCTTCAGCGTCAGCAGCGCTCCTACTGCCGCCGAGGGCAGGCCGGCGAGGATCGTCAAGGGGTGGACGTAGCTCTCGTAGAGCACGCCGAGCAGCACGTAGATGACGAGCAAGGCCGAGATGATCAGGATCGCCTGGCTGCCCTGGGAGCTCTTGAACACGGCGGCGTCGCCGCCATAGGTCGTGATGACCGACGACGGCATGCGGATCTGGTCGCGGTACTTCTCGATATTCGCCGTTGCATCGCCGAGCGCGGCGCCCGGGGCGAGGTTGAACGACACCGTCACCGCCTGCAACTGGCCGACGTGGTTGATCGCGGTCGGCCCGACCGAGCGCTCGACGGTCGCGAAGCTCGACAGCGGCACGAGCGCGCCGGTCGACGAGCGCACGTAGATGTTGGTGAACGCGCTCTCGTCCTGCTTGGCGCCGGGCGTGACTTCCATGATCACCTGGTAGCTGTCGACCGGTGTGTAGATCGTCGACACCTGGCGCTCGCCGAAGGCGCTGTAGAGGGCCGAGCGGATCGAGTCGATCGACACGCCAAGCGTGTTCGCCCGGTCGCGGTCGATCTTCAGCGATGCCTGCAGGGCGCGCAGCTGCGAGTCGCTGGTCACGTCGCGGAACAGCGGGTCGCTGCGCATCCGCTCCTGCAGGCGCAGCGCCCAGTCGTTGAGCTCGCCGGCCTGCACGCTCTGCAGCACGTATTGGTATTGCGCCTTGCTCGGCCGGCCGCCGAGCTGCAGGTTCTGGATCGGCTGCATGTAGACGCTGATGCCTGGCACCTCGCGCATCTTCTTGCGCAGCCCCTCGATGACGGCGGTCATCGGCGGCCGCTCCGAGCGCGGCTTCAGATTGATGAACAAGCGCCCGACGTTCTGCGAGGAGTTCGGGCCGCCGGAGCCGTTGAACGAGTTGATGCTCGCCACCGCCGGGTCGGCGCGCAGCACATCGACGACGCGGTTCTGCAGCGCGACCATCGCCGGGAACGAGATGTCCTCGGCCGCCTCGGTCGAGATCCGTATCTGGCCGATGTCTTCCTGCGGGAAGAAGCCCTTGGGAATGGTGATGAAGAGCCACGCCGTGGCGACGAAGGTGAGCAAGGCGACCAGAAGCACGAGGCCCCGGTGGCGCAGGGCGACGTCGAGCGAGCGCGTGTACGCGGCGAGCATGGCGTTGAAGCCGCGCTCGAACGAGCGGACGAGCGCACCGGGCCGCCTGGCATGCGCCTCGTCCTTGATGAAGCGGCTCGCCAGCATCGGCACCAGGGTGAGCGAGACGAATGCCGAGGCGACGATCGCCAGGCCGACGATGACCGCGAACTCGTGGAACAGCAGGCCGATCACGCCCGGCATGAAGAAGATCGGGATGAACACCGCGACCAGCGAGCTCGAGATCGAGATGATGGTGAAGCCGACCTCGCGCGAGCCGCGCAGCGCCGCCTGGAACGGCGGCTCGCCGTTCTCGACGTGGCGCATGATGTTCTCGAGCATGACGATCGCGTCGTCGACGACCAGGCCGACCGCAAGCGTCAGGCCGAGCAAGGAGACGTTGTCGATCGTGTAGCCGAACGCCCAGAGCAGCGAGACCGCGCCGACCAGCGAGACGGGCAGCGACAGCGTCGGAATCGCGGTCGCGACGAAGCGGCGCAGGAACAGGAAGATGACGAGCACGACGAGCACGATCGTCCCCATCATCGTCAGCGTGACGTCGTGCAGCGCGTCGCGGATCGAGATCGAGCGATCGTTCACCGGCGACAGGCGAACCGACTGCGGCAGCTGCGACTGGAAATCGGCGAGCTTGGCGCGCACCGCGTCGACGACCTTGACGGTGTTGGCGTCGGGTTGGCGCAGGATGCCGAGCGAGATCGATGTCTCGCCATTGAAAGAGGCCGCGGTCTTGACCGTCTCGTAGCTGTCCTCGACGGTCGCGACCTCCCTCAGCCGCACCGTGTTGCCGCCCTTGCTGCTGACGATCAGCTCGGCGAACTCGGCGGCGTTGCGCAGCTGCCGGTTCGCCTGCAGCGTGAGCGTCTGCGCCGGACCTTCGAGTGTGCCGACCGGCGTGTTCGCGTTGGCCGCGCTGAGCGCCTTGGTCAGCTCGTCGAGGCTGATGTTGCGCGCCGCGAGGGCGTCGGGCTGGACGCGCACGCGCACGGCGAAGCGCTTCTGGCCGTAGATGTTGACCTGGGCGACGCCGTCGAGCGTCGACAAGGTCGGCGAGATCAGGTGCTCGGCAAAGTCGTTCAGGTCCGAGAGGCTGAGCGACGGCGAGGTCATCGCGAGGAAGAGCACCGGCGAGTCGGCCGGGTTGACCTTGCGATACGCCGGCGGCACCGTCATCTCGATCGGCAGCTGGCGTGCGGCGCGCAGCAGCGCCGCCTGGACGTCGACCGCGGCGGCATCGATGTCGCGGCCCTGGTCGAACTCGAGCGTCACCGAGGTCGCACCGAGCGTGTTGCTCGAGCTGATGACGTTGAGGCCGGGGATGGTCTGGAACTGCTTCTCGAGCTGCAGCGCGACCGAGGTCGCCATCGTCTCGGGGCTGCCGCCGGGCAGCTGCGCCGAGACGTTGATGACCGGCGTGTTGTAGCTGGGCAGCGCCGCGACCGGGATCTTGTTCAGGGCGATCGCGCCGGCGACGACGATGGCGGCGTTGAGCAGCACCGTCAGGACCGGCCTGCGGATAAAGAGCTCGGACAGGTTCATGGCCGCTCTCCCGGGGAGATCAGATCAGACCGCAGGGGTCGCCGAAGCGCTTGCCGCGGGCGCCGACCCCGCGCCGCCGGAAGCGGCCGTGCCGCGCTTGCCGCGCCCTCCCCCTTCGGTCGCCGCACGCTCGACCACCGTGGCGCCCAGACGCAGGTTCTGCCGCCCGTCGAGGACGACGCGCTCGCCGGCGCGCAGGCCGGTGACCGCAGCATCGACGCCCTCGGCATAGAGCACTTCGACCGGCCGTGGCGAGGCCTTGTTGCCGGCGTCCACCACGTAGACCATCTTGCCGCGCGGCGACTGGATGATCGCCGCCTGGGGAATCACGCTCGCGCCCTTCAGCGACTGCACCGCCAGGCGGATGGTCACGAAGGCGCCGGGCCACAGCCGCTCGTCCTTGTTCGCGAACTCGGCCTTGACCCGCACCGTGCCCGAGCCGGCATCGACCGTGTTGTCGACGAACAGGAGCTTGCCGACCGCCGTGCCGCCGGCCTCGGGAAACGACGCGGTCACCTTGCCGCCGCCGTCGCGCAGGGTTGCCAGCGCCTGGCCGAGGTTGCGCTGCGGCAGGCTGAAGGCGACCGCGATCGGGTCGAGCTGAGTAATGGTCACCAGCGACGCCCCGCTCGGCTGAATGAAGCTGCCCGCGAAGACGTTGATCGCACCGGCCCGGCCCGCGGCGGGTGCGGTGATCCGGCTGTACGACAGGCCCACCTGCGCCGCCTCGATCGCGGCGCGGTCGGAAGCGACCACGGCCTGCTGCGACTCGACCAGCGTCTGATTGGTGTCGACCGCGCCCTGCGAGATGAAGTTCTGGGCAAACAGGTCCTTGCTGCGCGCCAGCTGGCGTTGCGCATCGGCCAGCGCTGCCTGGTCCTTGGCGAGTTGCGCCCTCGCCTTGGTCACGTTGACCTCGTCGTTGCGCGCGTCGAGCGTGAACAGCAGCTGGCCGGCGCTGACGAACTGGCCTTCGCGGATGTGCACCTTGGTGATCGTGCTTGCGATCTGCGGCCGGATCTCGACGCTGTTCAGCGCGGTCACCGTGCCGGTGGCGTCGAGCATCACGTCGACGTCGCGCTTCTGCACCGTGACCAGCGTGACGCTGACCGGCGGCCCGCCGCTGCCCGATGCGGCCGAGCCGGGGGCACCGGGCGTGCCCGCGGCGAGCGCGGCATCGCCCGTTGCTGCGCCGCGTGTCAACATGAAGGCGGCGGCGGCCGCGGCAACGACGGCAACGCCGGCGATTCCCAGGACGAGCGGTTTTTTCACAACCTTGAATTGTGACGGCAGGTCGATATCCGCGCGCCCAGGCACGTCTGCCGCTCAGCCATTTTCACGAGCGGCCGGTCGAGCCGAAGCCGCCGCTGCCGCGCGCGCTGGCATCGAACGATTCGACCACCCGGAACTCCGCCTGAACCACCGGCACGATCACCAGCTGGGCGATCCGCTCGAACGGCTGCACGGTGAAGGCCGCGGCGGAACGGTTCCAGCAGCTCACCATCAGCGGTCCCTGGTAGTCGGCGTCGATCAGGCCGACCAGGTTGCCGAGGACGATGCCGTGCTTGTGGCCGAGCCCCGAGCGCGGCAGGATCATCGCCGCCAGGCCCGGATCGGCGATGTGGATCGCCAGGCCGGTGGGGATCAGCTGCGCCTCGCCGGGGGCCAGCACGAGCGGCGCCTCGAGGCAGGCGCGCAGGTCGAGGCCGGCGCTGCCGGCGGTCGCATAGGCGGGCATCTGCCCGGCCATGCGCGGATCGAGGATGCGGACGTCGATCGGTGTTCGCATCGGCCGGCTCAGGCGCCGCGCGGCAGCCGCGCCGCGATCTCGGCGACCAGCTGGCGGGCCAGCGCCAGCTTGTCGGCCCGGGCCAGCTCGCGCTCGCCGTTCGCATCGACCAGGGTGAGTGCATTGTCGTCGCGACCGAAGGTCTGCGGCCCGAGGTTGGCGACGATCAGCGGCACCCTCTTCTTCGCCAGCTTCTCGCGCGCATGCTTCACCAGGTCGTTGCTCTCGGCGGCGAAGCCGACGCAGAACGGCGGCTTCGGCAGGCGCGCGACGGCGGCCAGGATGTCCGGGTTCTCGACCAGCTCGAAGCTCGGCACGGCCCGGCCCTCGGCCTTCTTGATCTTCGCCTCGGCGACGCCGGCGACGCGCCAGTCGGCGACCGCGGCGGTGGCGACGAAGACGTCGCACGACGGCGCCGCCGCGAGGGTCGCGTCGTGCATCTCGACCGCGGTGGTGACATCGAGCCGGGTCACGCCGCGCGGCGTGTCCAGGCTCACCGGGCCGGCGATCAAGGTCACGTCGGCGCCGGCATCGGCGGCGGCGCGGGCAATCGCGAACCCCATCTTGCCGCTCGACCGGTTGGTCAGGCCGCGCACCGGATCGATTGGCTCGAAGGTCGGGCCGGCGGTGACGAGGACACGCTTGCCGGCGAGCAGCTTCGGCTGGAAGAAGGCGATCAGCGCGTCGCGCAGCTCGGCCGCCTCGAGCATCCGGCCGTCGCCGATCTCGCCGCAGGCCTGGTCGCCGCTGCCCGGGCCGAGCACGGTGGTGCCATCGGCGCTGAGCTGGGCGAAGTTGCGCTGGGTCGCCGGATGCGCCCACATCTCCCGGTTCATCGCCGGCGCCACCAGCAGCGGGCAGCGCTCGATCGGCCGCGCCAGGCAGGCCAGCGACAGCAGCTCGTCGGCGCGGCCGTGGATGAGCTTGGCGATGAAGTCGGCGCTCGCCGGGGCGATCAGGATGGCGTCGGCCTCGCGCGTCAGGTTGATGTGCGCCATGTTGTTGTGGTCGCGCGCATCCCACTGGCTGGTGAACACGGGGCGGTTGGAAAGCGCCTGCAGGGTCACCGCGGTGATGAAGTGCTCGGCCGCCTCGGTCATCACCACCTGCACCGTCGCGCCGGCCTTGACCAGCTCGCGCACCAGCTCGGCCGCCTTGTAGCAGGCGATGCCGCCCGAGAGGCCGAGCACGATGTGCCGGCTCGAGAGCGCGGAGGACGAAGGCGTCGGTTCGGGGGAAGCCACTGGGGCGCGATTATCGATGCGGTCGCCGGCCCGCGCTTCAGGCCTTGCGCGCGGCCAGCAGCGGCTCGAGCAGTCCCTTGGCGACGCTGCCCATCCAGTCGAGGTCGCCGACGACGATCGAGCTCGGCTTGCCGTCGCGGCCGATCAGCACGGTGCTGGGGAAGACCCGCGGCGTCCAGTCGCTGGCGGCGTCACCGTCGGGATCGAGCAGAATCGTCGCCTTGAACGGCATGCGCTCGAGGAACTGGCGGATCACCTCCGCCGATTCCTTGTAGTTGATGGCGCAGACCACCAGCCCCTGCGGCTTCAGCTTCAGCGCCATGGCATCGAGCGACGGCATCTCCAGCCGGCAGGGCTCGCACCAGGTGGCCCAGAAGTTGAGCACGACCACCTTGCCGGCATGTGCTTCCAGCTTCCAGGGCTTGCCGTCCAGGTCGGCGACCTCGAGCTCGGGCACGGGCCTTGCCGCGGGCCAAGCCTTGATGGTGTGTGCCGCGACCGCGCGGCCCGTCAGGCAGAGCGAAGCACCGGCCACCGCGGCAACGCCAAGCGCGCGACGGCGGGTGACAGGCGGTGAAGCGTTCGGCGGGCGCATCCCTGCATTCTGGGCGATACCGCGATATGGTGTCGGGCCTGCGCTACCGGACCCGCCCGCTGACCGAAAGGCCACGATGACCGATTCCAGATCACCGCGCTTCTTCCAGAGCGCCGTCGCCGACGCCGGGCCGGAAGCGGCACGCGCCGCCCTGCTCTCGCCCCGGCCGAGCATCGCGCCGAAGTACTTCTACGACGCCCTCGGCTCGCGGCTGTTCGAGGCGATCACCGAGCTGACCGAGTACTACCCCACCCGCACCGAAGCGGCGATCTTCGCCGCCCGCGGCGCCGAGATGCGCGCGGCGTTCGGCACCGGTTCGATCCTGGTCGATCTCGGCGCCGGCAACTGCGCCAAGGCCGTGAGCCTGTTCCCGGTGCTGGAGCCGAAGCGCTACATCGCGGTCGACGTCTCGGTCGAGTTCCTGCGCGAGGCCTTGCGCCAGGTGCAGCGGCAGCATCCGCAGCTCGACGTGATCGGCCTCGGCCAGGACTTCTCCGCCGGCCTCGACCTGCCGGCCGACCTGCTCGCAGGCGGCACGCCGCTCTTCTTCTATCCCGGCTCGAGCATCGGCAACTTCACCCGCGACGAGGCCTACGCCTTCCTGCGCCGGATCCATGCCCGCGCCGCCGGCGGCAGCCTCCTGATCGGCGTCGACCTGGTGAAGCCGCGCGCCGTGCTCGAGGCCGCCTACGACGACGCCCTCGGCGTCACCGCGGCGTTCAACCTCAACGCGCTGCGCCACCTCGACGCTGCCATCGGCAGCGACTTCGCGCCGCGGCAGTGGCGGCACGTCGCCTTCTACGACGAGGCCGCATCGCGGATCGAGATGCACCTCGAGGCGCGCCAGGCGCTGGTGGTGCGCTGGCCGGGCGGCGAGCGGCGCTTCGCCGCGGGCGAGCGCATCCACACCGAGAACTCCTACAAGTACACGGTCGAGGGCTTCGCCTCGCTGCTGCGCGATGCCGGCTTTCGCAATCCGCAGGCCTGGACCGACGCGAACGACTGGTTCGCGGTCTTTCGCGCGGCCGCCTGAGCCGTGCCTGCCGAGCATCGCGTGCCACCCCTTCTTCCGTGACGCCTGCCGCCGGGGCGCGTGCCGGCGGCAGCAGCAATTACCTGCTGTTCGCCGTCATGTCGCTGATCTGGGGCTCGACCTGGATCGCGGCCAAGGCCGGGGTGAGCGACACGCCGCCGCTCTTCTTCGCCACGGCCCGGTTCGTGGTCGCGATCGCCTGTCTCGCCGCCTTCGTGCGCGGCTTCGGCGCCGCCTTCGCGCCGGCGCTGCGCCGCCGGGTCGTCGTCTCCGGCCTGCTTGTCAACGCCGGCACCTACGGCCTCCTGTTCTGGGGCATGCAGACGGTCGCCTCCGGCGTCGCCGGCCTGGTGAACCTGGCGTTGATCCCGGTCGGGCTGCTCGGCCTCTCGGTCCTCACCGGCCAGGAGAAGGCCGGCTGGCGCCACGCCGTGGCGCTGCTGCTCGGCAGCGCCGGCTTGCTGCTCGTGTTCTGGCGCAACGCCGGCTTCGGCGGCGGCCGCGGCGAGTGGCTGGGCGTGGCGGCGATCGTCGCCGGCACCTTCTGCTACTGCCTCGGCGCGGTGCTGTCGCGGCCGCTGCTGCAGACCCTCGCGCCGCTGCAGCTCACGACCGCGCAGGCGATCGTCGGCGTGCTCGCCCTCGCCGCCTTGAGCCTGGCCTTCGAGACGGTCACGGCCGCGACCTTTCGCGCCCTGCTGACGCCGAAGCTCGTCGCGGCGCTGCTCGCGGTCTCGCTCCTGGGCACCATCGTCGGCTACTCGATCTACCTGCGCCTGCTTCGCGTCTGGGGCGCGTTTCGCGCCGGACTCTATGCCTTCGTCTCGCCGGTGGTCGCGCTCGCCGCCGGCGCGTTGGCGTTCGGCGAGAGCATCGGCTGGCGCGAGCTCGTCGGCGCGGCGACGATGCTCGCCGGCGCCGCGGTGGCGATGCGGCGGCCGGCCGGCGTTACGACCGCCGTCTCGATCACGGCGATCGATGACGGCCGATGAACTCGAGCAACCGGGCCTGCGACGCGCGCCAGGCCGCGGCGTTACCGCCGACGTGGACGCCCTGGCCGGGATTGACGCCGTTCGGCACATCCTTGCGCAGCCGCACCGGCTGATCGCTGTCGAAGCCGTGATAGGCGCCGGCATAGCCCTCGATCTCCGGGGGCACGCCGCCGGCTTCCCGCGCCAGGGCGCGGCACGGCGCCGCCGCAGTCCAGTCGTCGGCCTGGCCGACCAGCATCAGGAGCGGCGCCACCGCCTCATAGCCGCGCTTCAGGTCGGCTTCGCAGCCGGGATAGAAGGCGACGGCGAAGGCCGGCTGCACCAGCGCCGCGGCGACGTCCCGATGGCGCAGGTTGGTCGCCGCGAGCACCGTGCTGCCGCCGTTCGACCAGCCGACCAGGCCGATGCGCCGCGGATCGACATCGGCCCGCTCGGCCAGGTAGGCGACGGCGCCGAGGGCGTCGAGGCGGCGGTTCGACTGAGTCACGCGCCGCGAGCCGCTGCGCTGGGTGCAGAGCTCGACCTCGTAGCGCGGCGTCAGCGAGTCCACCACCAGGGCCGAATAGCCGGCGCGGGTGAATAGCACGGCGTAGTCCTGCAGGCGCTTCGACAGCTGGGCGCGCCGGTCGAAGGCGCCACCGCAGCCGTGGAACAGCGCCACCGCCGGTGCCGGCGCGCCCGGGCTGGCGTTGGTGGCCGCAAACCACAAACCGGTGAGGACGACCGGCGCATTGGCCGCGCCGTCGAGACTGGGAAACGAGACCCGCTCCTGGGCCCCGGCGCCGGCTGAAGCCGCCAGCGCGAGGCAGAGCGCGAGCGCGCGCGCGATCCTCACGCCGGAAGATCGCCGGCATCCGCCGGACGAGGAGCGATGGTCGGCGGCGCCGGATGGATCCGGGCCATCGGGAACGCATCGACGAGCTGGCCGTCGCGCATCGCATAGCCGCGAAACCGTCCCTCGATCTCGAAGCCGAACTTGCGATAGAGCGTGATCGCCCGGGCGTTGTCGACGTAAACGGTGAGCTCGAGCCGCAGCAGGCCGAGCCAGCGGTCGGCGTAGTCGCACATCGCCTGCATCAGCGCCGTGCCGACGCCCTGACCTTGCGCCTCGGGGGCGACGGCGATGCCGAGCATCGCCGCGTGGCGGCGGCGCACCTGCTGCGGCAGCGCCAGCGGATGCAGGCCGCTGTTGCCGACGATGGCGCCGTCGCGCTCGGCCACGAGGATCAGGTCGACCTTGCCCGCGGCGGTGCTTTCGGTCAGGCGCTCGCGCCACTGGTGCTCGTTGTTGAACGGCAGCTGCATCAGGCCGGGATAGATCGCCGGGTCGCCCATGATGCGGGCGTATCCGGCGGCATCGGCCGGCGTGGCGCGGCGGATCGTGATCGTCATCGGCCCGCTCCTTTCCTGATCGCCTCGTAATGCAGGAACACCTCGTCGCCGACCGGCTCGGCCGTGACCAGGCGGAAGCGGCGCAGCTCGGCGAGGTCGAAGCCGGGACCGTCGGCGAGGCTCGGCGCGTCGCCGCCGACGACCAGCGGGCACAGAGTCAGGTAAATCTCGTCGATCGCGTCGGCGGCGATGAACTGGAACAGCAGGTCGCCGCCGGCCTCGACCAGGAGATGCTCGACGCCGCGCCGGGCCAACTGCCCGAGGATCCAGCCGATCGGCAGGTCGCCCTCGCCGGCCCAGCCTTCGGCCTCGGCACCGGCGGGCAGCTTCCGGCCGGCGAGCGAGGCCGCCCGGGCGAGGAGCAGCGGCCGGGTCGCCGGCTCGGTGAAGAAATCGGCCTCCAGCGGCAGATCGAGCGAGCGGCTGACGACCACGTTCCATGGCCGGCCACGCAAGATCGCCCGATCGGCGGCATCGGGCAGCGCCGGATGCGGCCAGTTGCGGAAGGTCGCGCCGCCGACCAGCACCGCGTCGGCCTCGGCACGCAGCCGGCTCATGCGCGCATGGTCGCGCTCGCTGCCGAAGAAGGCGAAGCGGCGCTCGCGCGTGTTGATGCGCCCGTCGAGGGAGATCGCGGTGTTGCTGACGACCTTCATCGGCCCCGCGTGATCTGCACCCCCGCCCATTCGAGGCCCTGCACCGGCGGCCGCTTCTTCACCGAGACGGTGACGTGGTGCACCAGCGGGTTCCGGAGCGCCACCTGCGCGAGCTCCTCGGCGACGCGCTCGATCAGCAGGTACTCCCGGCCCTGCACCGCGTCGATCATGTCGCCGGCGAGGCGGTAGTCGACGGTCTGCTCCAGGTCGTCGGCGACGCCGGCCTCGCGCAGCGAGCCGCAGTAAAGGCGCACGCCGACGCGCAGCGACTGCGGCGTGGCCCGTTCCGGATCGGTGCAGCCGACGCGGCACGGCACTTCCAGCCCTTCGAGGAAGAGCATGTCCATCGCCGCATCGGGATTCAAGCCCGCTCCCCCACCCAGCCGGCCACCGAGGCCAGCGCTTCTGCCAGGCGAGACGGATCGGTGCCGCCGGCCATCGCCATGTCGGCCTTGCCGCCGCCCTTGCCGCCGACCTGCGCGGCGACGAAGTTGGCCAGGTCGCCGGCCTTCACCCGGCCGATGCTGTCGGCGGTGACGCCGGCGGCGATCTGCACCTTCGCGCCCTCGACCGCGGCCAGGACCACGACCGCGGTCTTCAGCTTGTCCTTGAGCTTGTCGAGGGTGTCGCGCAGCGTCTTGGCGTCGGCGCCGTCGAGCCGGGCGGAGAGCACCTTCAGGCCCTTGACGTCGACCGCCTGGGCGGCGAGGTCGCCGCCCTGCGACGAGGCGAGGCGGCCCTTCACCGCCGCCAGTTCCTTCTCCAGCGCCTTCACATGCTCCAGCACCTGGCCGACCCGGGCCGGGACCTCGGCCGGCGCCGAGCGCAGCGCCCCGGCGAGGCGCTGCACCGTGCCTTCGAGCGCCTGCAGGTAGGCGAGCGCGTTCTCGCCGGTGACCGCCTCGACCCGGCGCACGCCGGCGGCGACGCCGCTCTCGGCGACGATCTTGAACAGGCCGATGTCGCCGGTGCGCTGCACATGCGTGCCGCCGCAGAGCTCGCGGCTCGAGCCGATGTCGAGCACCCGGACTTCGTCGCCGTACTTCTCGCCGAACAGCATCATCGCCCCGAGCTTCTGCGCCTCGTCGATCGGCATGACGCGGGCGTTCGTCGCATGGTTCTGCAGGATCTCGGCGTTGACGAGCTGCTCGACCTTTCGGATCTGCTCGTCGGTCAGCGGCGCGTTGTGCACGAAGTCGAAGCGGGTGCGCTCGGCATCGACCAGCGAGCCCTTCTGCTGCACGTGCTCGCCCAGCACCTCGCGCAGGGCCCTGTGCATCAGGTGGGTAGCGCTGTGGTTGCGCACCGTGCGGGCACGACGCTCGACGTCGACCCGGGCATCGAGCCGGTCGCCGACCTTGATCTCGCCCTCGACGATGCGGCCTTCGTGGCCGAAGACCGCGGCCTGGATCTTCACCGTGTCCTCGACCAGGAAGCGAGAGGTCGCGTTGCGCAACTCGCCGGTGTCGCCGACCTGGCCGCCCGACTCGGCGTAGAACGGGGTGTGGTCGAGGACGACGACGGCGTCGTCGCCGGCCCGGGCGGACCTCGCGACGCTGCCGTCGACGTAGAGCGCCAGCACCGTGGCGCCGTCGCGGGACAGCTGCTCGTAGCCGTGGAAGGCGGTCGTGGCGCCGCTGTATTCCAGCCCCTGCGCGACCTTGAACTTGCCGGCGGCGCGGGCCTGCTCGCGCTGCCGCGCCATCGCCACCTCGAAGCCGGCGGTGTCGACGGCGACGCCGCGCTCGCGGCAGACGTCGGCGGTGAGGTCGAGCGGAAATCCGTAGGTGTCGTGCAGCTTGAAGGCGATGTCGCCGCCGAGGACGCGGCCCGCGCCTGCGGCCGGCAGCGAGGCGATCGCCGCCTCCAGGATCTCCATCCCGTTGGCGATCGTCTGGAAGAAGCGCTCCTCCTCCTGGCGCAGGACGTCGGTGGCGCGCTGCTGCTCGCGGCGAAGCTCCGGGTAGGCATCGCCCATTTCGGCCGCCAGCCCGGCGACCAGCTTGTGGAAGAACGGCTTCCTCGCGCCGAGCTTGTAGCCGTGGCGGATCGCCCGGCGGGTGATCCGGCGCAGCACGTAGCCGCGGCCCTCGTTGCCGGGGATCACGCCGTCGACGACGGTGAAGGTGCAGGCGCGGATGTGGTCGGCGATGACCTTGAGAGATGGCGAGTCCTTGTCGCTGTCGCCGGCACCGGCTTCATCGACACGCTGCTTCGCCGCCGCCAGCAGGGTCACGAACAGGTCGATCTCGTAGTTCGAATGCACGTGCTGCAGCACCGCCGTCAGCCGCTCCAGGCCCATGCCGGTGTCGACGCTGGGCTTGGGCAGCTTGTGCATCACCCCCGCCTCGTCGCGGTTGAACTGCATGAACACGTTGTTCCAGATCTCGATGTAGCGGTCGCCGTCCTGCTCCGCCGAGCCGGGCGGCCCGCCCGCGACCTCGGGGCCGTGGTCGTAGAAGATCTCCGAGCACGGGCCGCACGGGCCGGTGTCGCCCATCATCCAGAAGTTGTCCGATGCGTAGCGCGCGCCCTTGTTGTCGCCGATGCGCACAATCCGCTCGGCCGGCAGGCCGATCTCGTTCCTCCAGATGTCGTAGGCCTCGTCGTCCTCGGCGTAGACGGTCGCCCAGAGCTTGTCCTTCGGCAGCTTGTAGACCTCGGTCAGCAATTCCCAGGCGTACTTCAGCGCATCCTTCTTGAAGTAGTCGCCGAAGCTGAAGTTGCCCAGCATCTCGAAGAAGGTGTGGTGCCGCGCCGTGTAGCCGACGTTTTCCAGGTCGTTGTGCTTGCCGCCGGCGCGGATGCACTTCTGCGCGGTCGCGGCGCGGACGTAGGGGCGCTTGTCGTAGCCGAGGAAGACGTCCTTGAACTGGTTCATCCCGGCGTTGGTGAACAGCAGGGTCGGATCGTCGCCCGGCACCACCGGGCTGGAGGCGACCACGGTGTGGCCCTTCGACGCGAAGAACTTCAGGAACGTGGAACGGATTTCAGCGGCTCTCATCGGGATGCAGGGGTCTCGCAGGCAGAGGCAGCGCGGGGCGCGGCGAAGCCGCAATGGTAGGGGCTGACGTTCAGGTCGGCCCGGGCGCTCCGTAACGGCCGCGCCAGAGGGTCGCCCACCGCAGGCTCCGACCGGCGGCGGGGCCGCAGGTCCCGCGACTTCAGGCTTCGTCGTTGGCGGCGACCCGGAGGTCGCCGGCCGAATCCTGGATCGCTGCGGGCCCGGCATGGGTCAGCGCCGGGGCTACCGCCGCCAGGGCGAGGGCCCGCCGGAGCAGCCGCTCGGCCTGGCTGCCGTCCTGCGGATAGTGGGCGATGCCGAGGGCGACAGACACCGCGTGCTCGCTGCCGCCCACCTGGATCGGTGCGGCGATCGCGGCGCCGACCTTTTCGGCGACCCGCGCCGCATCGGCCGGCGTCAGCAGGGTGCCGAGCAGCACCGCGAAGTTCTCGCCGTCGATCGCCGCGACGACGTCGCTCGCGCGGACGCCGGCGCGCAACCGGACCGCGATCTTGCGGCAAAGAAGCTCCGCTTCGGCGGCCGCACCGGCCGGCAACTCGATCCTGAGGGCCAGCACGGCCATCGGCGAGGGGTCGCGCTCGCGCAGCGCGAGCAGCTGGCTCAGGTGCTCCACCAGCTGGCGGCGATGCGGCAGGCCGGTGCCGGGGTCGGTGGCATAGGCCGGCTGGCGACCTTCGCCGCGGCGGCGCCGCTCGACCGCGAATCGCAGCCGGCGCCAGCCGGCCGTCCCGAGCAGCTCGTCCGGGCCGAGCACGTCCTCGGCACCGCTGCGCAGCCAGCCGAGGGTGTGCTCGGCATCGGGCTCGACCACCACCACGACGAGCGCGGCCCGGGCGGCGATCGCCTCGACCTCGGCAGCGGCAACGACCACGCCGGCGGCATCGAGAACGATCGCGTCGTACTGGACATCGCCGCAGAGCATCGCTTCGGCGCCGGCCAGCGTCGCCGACAGCGCGGCCGACGCCGTCGAGCCCGGGGCGCAATGTCGCTGCGCGAACGAGGCGAGCTGCGGCGTCGAGCCGATCAGGAGGAGGCGAAGGGGCGAATGCATCGGTCGGCGTGCGGCGCCCGTGCGGGCGATGCCGCCCCGCCTCAGGCGCTATCGCGGTGCAGAGCTAGGGGCTGCGCGGCGCGGTCGACGCCGGCGCGGTCGGCGACGAACCGGTTCGCCGCGGCTGTCCGCGCTGCGGGCTGCTGACGTCCGAGGGCGTTTCCGCACCGACGGTATCGGCGCCCGGGCGGGCACCGGCGTTGTTCTGGAACAGCGGCGAGGCATCGATCGCCGCCGCCGAGCGGCCGCCGGCGCCCTTGTTGCTGAAGCCGAGGGTGGCGAACAGCTGGCTTTCGCCATTGGCGAGCAGATCGGGGCAGCCGGTCTCGTCGGGGATCATCACCAGATGGCCGCCGGCGAACCGGCCGCGCAGGCCGTCCGAGATCGGCTTCGACAAGTCGACCGGCGAGATCGTGGAGCGGTAGACCAGGTCGTTCTTGGCGCTGTAGACGAAGTAGCAGCTGGCCGAAGCCGCCGCCGGCAAGGCGCCCGCGGCCGCAACGGCGAGCAAAGCGACGAAGGATCGTGTCATGTCCGACTCCTGATCATGGATGGGCACACTTTACGTTCAGTTGGCCTTTGCGGCCATATCCGAGGAGGGCAAGGGTGTGCGGCCCAGCACGCGACCGAGCTTCGGCACGTCGCTGGCACTGCCGCTGGCGCTCATGGCCACCGCCACCGGCCCCCGGTTTCCGTTCGGCAGCACCAGCAGTCGGCCGCCGCTTTGCCCGAGACCGGCACAGGGCGACTGCTGCAGCGTGAAGCCGTTGCCTTCGGGGCACTTGTAGATCTGCGCGCAAACAGGAAGGCACGCCAACGCGACGACGAGACCGGCGACCGGGTGCGCGAGCATTCGCCGACGCATGTGCTCCTTCCTTCTGACGAGACGGCAATGTAGGCGGCGGCCGTGCGGCGTGGCGCCGCGCCTTCGTGAACGCCGACACGCTCCCGGCGGGCGGCTGTCCGGCCGGTCGCCCTTGCCGCGCTCAGGCATCGCCGCCGAGGCGGCGCAACAACGGCGACGACAGGCCCTGCCACTCGGCCGATGCCGCCGGCGGGTCGGCCACCGGTGTGGCCTGCACGCCGGCGGCGGCGAGGAGCGCGAGACTGCCGGCGGTGACGCTGTCGATCAGCGGCACGGCCAGCGCGGGGGCGATCCGCGGCGCCAGCCCGGCCAGGCCGGCACCGCCGAGCACGACCGCGTCGACGCCGACCGCGGCCCGGCGGCAGGCTTCGGTCAGCTCGCGCACCGTCCGCTCCGGGTCGAGGGCGAGCTGCGCGCCGCTGGCCGGAAGGACCTCGACGCGGGCCAGCTGCTCGCCCCAGCCGAGCGCCCGCGCGATCCGCTCGAGCATCGGCTTCCAGGCCGTGCCGCCGGTGACGACGGCGAATCGCCCGAAGCGCGCGGCGTCGCGCAGCGAGCTCTCGGCGAGCCCGACCACCGGCCGGCCGGTGAGCACACGCAGGGCCTCGATGCCGGGATCGCCGAAGCAGCCGAGCAGCACCGCGTCGGCCGGGCCGTGCGCCTCGTGGTCGCGGGCGACCGCGTCGAGCGCAGCATGGGCGGCGATCGCGAAGCTCGGCTCGTCGCTGATGTAGCTGGCGCCGAAGCCCGCCGTCGCCACCCGCAGCGACACGTCGCTGCCGGCGACCGCCTCGGCCACGTACCGCAGCAGTCTGGCGCTCACCGCCGCCGAGGTGTTCGGGTTGACGACGAGAAGCTGCCGCACGGCGTGCCCGGCTCAGGCTGCCCGGCCGGCGCGGCGCCGGCGCAGCCACCAGGCGCTGCCCAGCGCACTGGCGATCACCACCAGCGAGATCGCGGTCGTCACCGTGCCCAGGGCGTAGATGGCGGGATCGGTGACCGTCGTCGTCAGGCCCTGGAGCTCGAGCGGCAACGTGTTGAGGTCGCCGATCGCCTGCGACGAGCGCGCGATCTCGTCCCAGCTGAGGGTGAAGCCGAACATGCCGATGCCGATGACCGAGGGCGCGATCATCGGCAGGACGACGTGGGCGAAGGCCTGCCACGGCGTCGCGCCCTGGTCGCGCGCCGCCTCTTCGTAGGCCGGGCTGAAGCGGTTGAACACGGCGAACATGATCAGCAGACCGAACGGCAATGTCCAGGTCAGGTGCGCGCCCAGGCCCGAGGTGAAGAGCCCGAGCGAGGTCGTGTAGCCCTCGAGCGCCCCTTCGGCACCGAGCGCGGCCAGGGCCCATTTCACGCCGGCGTCGATCAGGCGGAATTGCAGGCCGATGCCGAGCGAGACGATGATCGACGGCATGATCAGGCTGGCGACCGTCACATAGAACAGCACGTCGCCGCCGCGGAGCCTCTTGCGGAAGGCGAGCCCGGCGCCGAGCGAGAGCAGCACGGTCAGCAGCATCACGACGACGCCGAGCGCCAGCGAGCGGCGCAAGGCCGCGCCGATGTCGACCACGCCGAGTCCCGCCCAGAGGCGCTCGTACCAGTGCAGCGAGAGGCCGCGCATCGGAAACGTCAGGCCGCCGTCGGGGCCCTGGAAGCTCAGGACGAAGATCGTGAAGACCGGGCCGTAGAGGAACAGCACGAACAGCGCGAAGACGGTCGCGAGCGGCCAGAAGCCTTTGCGTCTGGGTTCGGATTTCATGTCGGGTTGACGCTGGCCAAGAGCACGGGGCGGCCGACTCCGCTCATGTCCCCCGAGCCGCGGCTACGCCGCGTCTCTCCTCCTTTACTTCGCTCCGTCGGCCACCCCATGCCCTTGGCGACCCGATGGCGCGAGCGGGCCTGATCCAGCGTCTGCGGATGGGAGCGAAGGCGCATCGCTAGAGCTCGCGCCGAAGATCGACGAGCCGATTGAGCGCCACGACGATCAGGAGAACGACGGCCAGCAACACGACGGCGTTGGCGGCGGCAAGCGGGAATTGCAGGTACGAGGTCTGCACCTGGATGATCTTGCCGACCGAGGCGATCTGCTGGCCGCCCATGACGCCGACGGTGACGAAGTCGCCCATGACGATGGTGATGACGAAGATCGAGCCGATCAGGATGCCGGTGCGCGACAGCGGCACCACCACGTTCCACAGCGTCTGCCAGCCGCTGGCGCCGGCATCGTCGGCAGCCTCGAGCAGCGAACGGTCGATCCGCATCATCGAGTTGAAGATCGGCACCAGCATGAACATCGTGTAGAGGTGCACGAAGGTCAGCACGACCGAGAAGCCGGAGAACAGCATCCACTCGACCGGCCGGTCGACGAGGCCGAGCCACAGCAGGCCCTGGTTGACCAGGCCGTTCCTGCCGAGCAGCGGCAGCCACGAGATCATGCGGATCACGTTCGAGGTCCAGAACGGGATCGTGCAGACCACGAACAGCAGCGTCTGCATCGTCGCCGAGCGCACGTGGAAGGCGAGGAAATAGGCGATGGCGAAGCCGAGCAGCAGCGTCACCGCCCAGGTCTCGAGCGCGAACGAGAGCGTCGACCAGTAGGTCTTGAGGGTGACGCAGGGCTCGGCCAGGTTGGCGCAGCCGGCGAAGATGGTCGCGTAGTTCTGGAAGGTGAAGCCGGGCAGCAGCTCGTAGTCGCTGGTCGGCCACAGGCTCACCGCCGCCACCAGCACGAGCGGGGCGATGAAGAAGAACAGGAAGACGGCGGCGAACGGCAGCGCCTGCAGCCACGCAGGCGGCCCGTTCCCCTCGACCTTCATCCGGCCGTGCCGCGCGTGGCGCTCAGGCCGCCACGAACTCGTTCCACTTCTGGACCATGTAGGTGTTCTCGTCCATCAGCGCGTTCCAGCAGGCGATCGCGCCCATGCGCTGCTCGTACGAGCCGCCGTCGCGCACCTTGCCTGCCTTCTCGAGCACCTGGCCGTTGGGCGACTTGATGTCCTGCGCGGCGGGCTTGCCTTCCATCCAGTAGGCCCACTCGTAGGGCTCCATCTTCGCCTTCGCCGTCTCGAGCACGGCGCTGTAGTAGCCCTGGCGGTTGAGGTAGGCGCCGGCCCAGCCGTCGAGGAACCAGTTGATGAACTCGTAGGCGCCGTCGAGCTTCTTGCCCGAGAGCGTCGCCGGCAGGCCGAAGCCCGCGGCCCAGGCGCGGTAGCCCTCCTTCAGCGGCTGGAACACACAGGCGATGCCCTTGGAGCGCACCGCGGTCACCGCCGGCGACCACATCGACTGGATCACCACCTCGCCCGAGGCCATCAGGTTGACGCTCTCGTTGAAGTCCTTCCACAGGCTCCGGAACTGGCCCGCCTTCTTGGCGTCGATCAGGGTCTTGATGGTGAGGTCGATCTCCTTCTTGGTCATGTTCCCCTTGTCGGGATACTTGTAGAGGCCCATCGACTCGACCACCATCGCCGCATCCATGATGCCGATCGACGGGATGTTGAGGATCGCCGCCTTGCCCTTGAACTCGGGATTGAGCAGTTCCTTCCAGCTCTCGATCGGCCGCTTGATCAGGTCGGGCCGGATGCCGAGCGTGTCGGCGTTGTAGACCGTGGGAATCAGGCTCATGAACTGGGTCGGCGCCTTGGCGAAGTTCTTCGACTTCTCGCCCTCGAGGTAGATCACCTTCTTCGGCGCCGTGCCCTGATCGCCCACCGCCTTGCCGCCGACCATGCCGGTGGTGAAGAGCGTCGTGATCTTGTCGGCGTTCTTGATCTTCTTGGTGTCGATGCCCTTGAGGTTGCCGGTCGGCACGATCTTCTTCAGCGAGAAGTATTCGGTGTCGATCAGGTCGAAGCTGTTCGGCGAGGTCACGGCCCGCTTGGTCACCTCGTCGGTATTGACCGCGACGTACTGGATCTCGATGCCGGTGTCGGCCTTGAACTTGTCGGCGATCGCCTTGTCCTGGTTGACCGCGGTGCCGAGGTAGCGCAGGACGATCTTCTCCTGCGCGTGCACGGCCGGGAACATGCCGGTGGCGAAGACGCCGGCGGCGCCCTTCAGCAGGCTGCGGCGCTTCGCGTCGGCCTCGGCGGTCGCGGAAGCCTCGTTCTTCGGGTCGGTCATGTCGTTCTCCTGGTCGTGGTTCGGATCGGGTGGAGTCGCGGCATTTCAGGCCGCGAGCGGGTGCATGTCTGCGCTGTCCCAGTGGGCCGAGCTGGCGTCGCCGGGATGCCAGGGCGCGGCGTCGAAGCCGGCCTCGGGCAGCATGACGATCAGCTCGGGCACCGCCTCGCTCGCCAGCGTGACCAGCACGTGCGTGCCCTGGTACTCGACGCCGCGCACGGTCGCCGGCAGGGCATGGGCGGCGGCCGGCGGCGGCGAGCGGCTGAGGCGCGTCTTGTCGGCGCGCACCGCCGCCTTGCCGCCCGCGGCGAGCGGCACGACGTTGTGGCCGCCGATGAAGCGGGCGACGAATTCGGTGCGCGGCGCGTTGAACAACTCGTGCGGGCTGCCCTGCTGCTCGATCCGGCCCTGGTTCATCACCACCACCAGATCGGCCAGCGCCATCGCTTCCTCCTGCGAGTGGGTGACGTGGACGAAGGTCATCGACAGCTTGGTTTGCCACTCCTTCAGCTCGGCCCGCATCCGGATCCGCAGGAACGGATCGAGCGCCGACAGGGGCTCGTCGAGCAGCAGGACCTTGGGCTCGGTGATCAGCGCCCGCGCCAGCGCCACCCGCTGCTGCTGGCCGCCCGAAAGCTCGCCGGGCCGGCGGTGCGCGAGCGCGCCGAGCGACACCCGGTCGAGCAGCTCGCGGGCGCGCGCGTGGCGCTCGGCCTTGGCGACGCCGCGCATCTTCAGGCTGAAGGCGACGTTGTCGAGGGCGTCGAGGTGGGGGAACAGCGCGTAGCTCTGGAACATCATCGCCGTGCCCCGCTGGGCGGTGGGCAGTCGAGTGATGTTCTTGCCGCCGAGGATGATGTCGCCCTCGTCGACGCGCTCGTGGCCGGCGATCATGCGCAGTGTGCTGGTCTTGCCGCAGCCGGACGGCCCAAGCAGGCAGCAGTAGCGGCCGGCGGCGATCTTCAGGTCGATGCGATCGACGGCGGTCGTGTTGCCGTAGTGCTTGACCGCGTGGACGAGTTCGAGGTCGGCGCTGCTCATCTTGGTGCAGCGGGTCAGCAACACCCGTGCCAAGAACACCCCTGAGGCCAGCCTTCCGCCTCGGCCGTAGACGCGGTCAAGCGCCGCGACGGTGCACGTCGCCGCCCGCCTCTCCGCAACGCGCACCCAAACGGAGCTCGACGCACGAAATCGGGCAGCGGCCCGCACGACCCCTAGTCGATGAACAGCGTCGCCGGTGCCTCGAGGTAGCCGCGCAGCGCCTGGATGAAGCGGGCGGCGTCCATCCCGTCGACGATGCGGTGGTCGAAGGACGAGGAGAGGTTCATCAGCAGGCGCGGCACCACCGCGCCGGAGCGGAACATCGGCCGCTCGACGATCCGGTTGACGCCGACGATCGCCACCTCGGGATGGTTGATCACCGGCGTGGTGGCGATGCCGCCGAGCGGGCCGAGGCTGGTGACGGTGATCGTCGAGCCGGTGAGCTCATCGCGGGTCATCTTGCCGCCGCGCGCCGACTCGGCGATCCGCGCCACCTCGCCGGCGCTGGCCCAGAGGTCGAGTGCCTCGGCGTGGCGCAGCACCGGCACCATCAGGCCGACATCGGTCTGCGTGGCAATGCCGACGTGCACCGCGCGATGGCGGTGGACGATGCCGGCGTCGTCGTCGAAGCGGGCGTTGACCTGCGGGAACTCGCCCACGCCGCGCACCAGGGCGCGGAGCAGGAAGGGCAGCAGCGTCAGCTTGGGCCGCTGCCCGGCCCACTTCGCGTTCAGGCGGGCGCGCAGGTCCTCGAGCTCGGTGACGTCGACCTCCTCGACGTAGCTGAAGTGCGGGATCCGGCGCTTGGCTTCCTGCATCTTCTGCGCGATCTTGCGCCGCATGCCGATCACCGGGATCGATTGGACGTCATCGGCCAACGCCGCGGGCGCCGCGCTCGGGCGCGATGCGGCCGGCGCGCGCTGCGCCGCCAGCGCGGCGTCGAGATCGGCGTGGACGATGCGGCCGCCCGGGCCGCTGCCCGTCACGGCGTGCAGGTCGAGATCGAGCTCCGAGGCACGGCGCCGGACCGAGGGCGAGGCACGGGGCCGCTCCGCCGGGGTGACGGGCGCGTCGGGGGTGTGGGCGGCACGCGGGGGCGCAGGTGCGGTCGCTGCGGGGGCAGGGGCCGGCGCAGCAGGCGCTGGGGCCGCCGCCCGTGCGAGCGCGGTCGCGGGGGCACGCGCAGGCATCGCCGCCGGCACGGGTGCTGTCGCCTTCGGGGGTGCGGCGGCCGCCGTCGGCACGGCTGAAGCGGCGGTCGCGGTAGCCGGCACGTCGCCGGCGATCTCGATCCGGATCAGCTCCGAGCCGACCGCCAGCGTCTGGCCGACCTCGCCGCCGAGCGCGAGCACCGTGCCGGCCACCGGCGACGGGATCTCGACGCTGGCCTTGTCGGTCATCACGTCGGCGAGCGCCTGGTCCTCGACCACGGCATCGCCGGGCTTGACGTGCCAGGCGACGAGCTCGACCTCGGCGATGCCTTCGCCGATGTCGGGCATCTTGATGACGCGAACGCCCATCAGGCCGCCTCCATCGCCCGGCGCATCGCCGCGCCGACCCGGTCGGGCCCGGGGAAGTAGGCCCACTCGAGCGAATGCGGATACGGCGTGTCCCAGCCGGTGACGCGCTCGACCGGCACCTCGAGGTGATAGAAGCAGTGCTCCTGCACCAGCGCCACCAGCTCGGCGCCGAAGCCGCTGGTACGCGTCGCCTCGTGGACGACGATGCAGCGGCCGGTCTTCTTCACCGAGGCGACGATCGCCTCCAGGTCGAGCGGCCAGAGGGTGCGCAGGTCGATGATCTCGGCATCGATGCCGGTCTCGTTGGCCGCCGCCTCGGCGACGAAGACCATGGTACCGTAGGTCAGCACCGTGAGCGCTTCCCCGGCGCGGAACACCGAGGCCTTGTCCAGCGGCACGGTGTAGTAGCCCTCCGGCACCTCGCCCAGCGGGTGCTTGGACCAGGCGACGATCGGCCGATCGTGGTGGCCGTCGAAGGGGCCGTTGTAGAGCCGCTTGGGCTCGAGGAAGATGACCGGGTCGTCGTTCTCGATCGAGGCGATCAGCAGGCCCTTGGCGTCGTACGGGTTCGACGGAATCACCGTGCGGATGCCGCAGACGTGGGTGAAGAGGGCCTCCGGGCTCTGGCTGTGCGTCTGCCCGCCGTAGATGCCGCCGCCGCAGGGCATGCGCACGGTGATCGGTGCGGTGAAGTCGCCGGCCGAGCGATAGCGCAGCCGCGCCGCCTCCGAGACGATCTGGTCGGAGGCCGGATAGAAGTAGTCGGCGAACTGGATCTCGACCACCGGGCGCAGGCCGTACGCACCCATGCCGACGGCCGCGCCGACGATGCCGCCCTCGGAGATCGGCGCGTCGAAGACGCGCGACTTGCCGTACTTCGCCTGCAGCCCTTCGGTGCAGCGGAACACGCCGCCGAAGTAGCCCACGTCCTGGCCGAAGACGACGACGTTCGGGTCGCGCTCGAGCATCACGTCCATCGCCGAGCGCAGCGCCTGGATCATGGTCATGCGCTTGCTGCCGGTTTCAGCTGCCGGCGCCGCGTCCGCCGCCGGCGCGACTTGGTGGGGTCGGGTGGGAGCGTTCATGGGAATGCCCTCCGTGCTTCGCACTTCGGAACGAGCGCCTTGGAGCGGCCCGGCGCG
>Ga0068858_100000263_pt1 | contig 56003 bp, 52 predicted proteins | sample KBSSwiS12_FD_66589 | JGI IMG/M metagenome (GOLD analysis project Ga0068858, IMG submission 66589) | Switchgrass rhizosphere microbial communities from Kellogg Biological Station, Michigan, USA - KBS Switchgrass S1-2 | ecosystem: Host-associated > Plants > Roots > Rhizosphere > Soil ...
AATTGATTCAGCGCCCCAATTCCCCGCCCCCGCCGCCGCCGCTGGTGCAGATGTTCAAGATGAACGAGCGCACCGCAAAGGTGATGGAGACGCCGGATCACGCCGGTTACCTGATCCTGTGGATCAGCAAGATCACGCCCGGCGACGCGACCACCCGGCCGAACGTGATCGCCGGCATTCGTAGCGATCTCTCCGGCACGATGGGCCGCGAATATGCCGAACAGTTCGCCAAGGCGATCCGCGGCTCGGTCGGCGTGACCAAGAACGACAAGGCAATGGCCGCCCTGCGCGCCGCCCTGTCCGGCCAGGGTGGTTCCGATCAGCCCTGATATGCAAGACGGCCGTGCGGACGCCGCCGCCGCACTTGCCGGCGGACGGCCCGCTTTGGTGTGGCGTCGGCAGATCGCCGACACCGAGACGCCAGTGGCCGCCGCGCTCAAGCTGATCGAGCCGGGGCGTGGCGATTTCCTGCTCGAATCGGTCGAGGGGGGCGAGACGCGCGGGCGCCACAGTCTGATCGGGCTCGCCCCGGATCTGGTATTCCGCGCGCAAGGCAGTGAGGCGGCGATCAACCCGCACTGGCTGACCGACCGCGCGGCGTTCACGCCGTGCGAACATCCGACACTCGACGCACTGCGCGCGCTGGTCGCCTCGTGCCGCATGGACGTGCCGGCCGAACTGCCCCGTGCGCTGGCCTGTCTGGTCGGCTATTTCGGCTATGAGACGATCGGGCTGGTCGAACGACTGCCCCGGCCGGAAAAGGACGCTCTGGGCTTGCCCGACATGATGTTCGTGCGGCCGACCATGATCCTGATCTTCGATCGCCTCGCCGACGAACTGTTCCTCGTCGCCCCGGTCTGGCCCGACACGACGCGCACGCCCGACGCGATCGTCGCCGAAGCGGTCGAACGAATCGACACTGTCGCGGCAAGGCTCGCCAGTGCCGGGCTGCCGCCGCCGGTGCGCAGCGCGGACCTCGGCGACGTAGCACTCACCCCGACCCTGCCGGCCGGGCGCTATGGCGAGATGGTCGCCCGTGCCAAGGACTATATCGTCGCCGGCGACATCTTTCAGGTCGTGCTGGCGCAGCGTTTCACCGTGCCGTTCACCTTGCCGCCGTTCGAGCTGTACCGCGCGCTCAGGCGTATCAATCCCTCGCCGTTCCTCTATCATCTCGACCTGCCCGGCTTCGCACTGACCGGGTCGAGCCCGGAAATCCTCGTGCGCGTGCGTGACGGCGAGGTGACGATCCGCCCGATCGCCGGCACGCGGCCGCGTGGGCGCACGGCGGCCGAGGACGAGGCCAACCGGCTCAGCCTGCTCGCCGACCCCAAGGAGCGCGCCGAGCACCTCATGCTGCTTGATCTCGGCCGCAACGATGTCGGCCGCGTCGCGGAGGCCGGCAGTGTGCAGGTCACGGCCAGCTACACCACCGAATTCTACAGCCATGTCATGCACATCGTGTCGAACGTCATCGGCCGGCTCGACGCGAAGCATGATGCGCTCGACGCCCTGTTCGCGGGATTCCCCGCCGGCACCGTCTCGGGTGCGCCCAAGGTCCGCGCCTGCGAAGTCATCGCCGAGCTGGAGAATGAGGTGCGCGGCGCCTATGCCGGTGGCGTCGGCTATTTCTCGCCCGACGGGTCGATGGATTCATGCATCGTGCTGCGCACTGCGGTGGTCAAGGACGGCACGATGCACGTCCAGGCCGGTGCCGGCATCGTCGCCGACAGCGACCCGGCCTATGAGCAGCGCGAATGCGAGGCCAAGGCCGGCGCCTTGCTCGCCGCCGCGCGCGAAGCGATCAGGCGCGCCGGGGAAGCCGGCTTCGGGCAATAAGCGAGCCCGTAATTTACGGCTGGGTCGAATCGTCGACCGGCTCGCCGCGCCGCTTGGCCTTCTGCTCCGCGGTCCATTGCCGCAGCATCTGTGCGGTGCACCCCGTCGCACCGCCGGAACCGACCGGCGAGCAGGTATCGGGAAGGCCTCCCGCCTTGCGCCCGACCTCGTCCATCGTCGCCGTGCGATTGACCCAGCTCTGGTTCTGCGGCGCGATCGGATGCTGGTCGCGGAGCGGCTTGGGAATGCGATAGGGGTCTTCGAGCTGGCGGCACACCACCACCTCGTCGGCCGCCGCTGGCGGACAGGACTGCCCCGCGGCGAGCGTGACGTCACGAATGCGCTTGGGCGGCTGGCCCGATTCGGCCTGTTGCTGACTGGAGGTTGCGGCGGGAGCGGCCGGCGCCGCCGTGCTCTGCGCGAAAGCGGCACCGGGCACCGCCAGCAATGCCAGGGCAACGAGAAAACGGGGCATCGAACGTCCTCCTGATCGGCACGCAAGGTCTGCCGGCCCGCCTTGCTCCATGCTGAACAAGGCCGCGCGACACACCTGCAAGCGCCAAATAGGGAGGTGGCGATGCGCAGGGCGATTGTCGAGTCCCCACAAAAGCGTTAGCGGCGCTGCGCATGATCCTCGTCATCGACAATTACGACAGCTTCACTTGGAACCTGGTCCATTATCTGATGGAGCTGGGCACCGAGGTTAAGGTGGTGCGCAACGACGAGATCAGCGCCGCCGACGCGCTGGCCAGCAACGCGCATGGCTTCCTCATTTCACCCGGCCCCTGCACGCCGAACGAAGCCGGCATCAGCCTCGACCTGGTCGCCGCCTGTGCCGAAGCGGGCAAGCCGCTGCTCGGCGTCTGCCTCGGCCACCAGTCGATCGGCCAGCATTTCGGCGGCCGCGTGGTGCGCGGCGGGCTGATGCACGGCAAGACCTCCCCGATCAGCCATGACGGCAGCGGCGTGTTCGAGGATATCCCCTCGCCGTTCACCGCCACGCGCTATCATTCGCTGATCGTCGAGGACATTCCCGCCGCGCTGGTCGTCAACGCCACCGCCGACGATGGATCGGTGATGGGGTTCCGCCACGTGACGTTGCCGATCCACGGGGTCCAATTCCATCCCGAGAGCATCGCCACGGAACATGGCCACAAGCTGCTCGACAATTTCCTCGCGCTGACCGGGCAGAGGTCGACCGGACTCCCCAACCGGGCGCTGGTGTGACCAGTCTCGCACTGCTGCCCGACCCGTCGAGCCCGCTGTCGCGCGAGAGTGCGGCGCTGGCCTTTGCCGACATTCTCGACGCGAAGACTTCGGAAGAGACGATTGCGGAGTTCCTGATCGGCCTGTCGAACCGCGGCGAGACGGCGATCGAGATCGCCGAGGCGGCAAAGGCGTTGCGCGCGCGGCTAATCCCGATCGACGCGCCGACAGGGGCGATCGACGTCTGCGGCACCGGCGGCGACGGGCACCATACGCTCAACGTGTCGACCGCCGTATCGATCGTCGTCGCGGCGTGCGGCGTGCCGGTCGCCAAGCACGGCAACCGTGCCGCCTCGTCCAAGGCGGGCGCCGCCGATACGCTGGAGGCGCTCGGCCTCGACATGGAACGCGCCGGCGCGGCGGCCGAGGCGAGCCTCAACGATATCGGCATCTGCTTCCTGTTCGCCGCCAACCATCATCCGGCAATGAAGCGCATCACCCCGATCCGCCGCCGCATCGGCCGCCGCACGATCTTCAATCTGATGGGGCCGCTGGCCAACCCGGCGCACGTCACGCGTCAGCTGATCGGCATCGCACGGCCCGATTACGCACCGGTCTATGCCGAGGCGCTGCGCCAGCTCGGCACCGAGGCCGGACTGATCGTCTCGGGCGAGGAAGGACTGGACGAACTGTCCGGCGCCGGCCCGAGCATCGCGGTCAGCATCGGCGCGGTCGCCCTGCCCGACCATGTCGCGCCGGAAGATGCCGGCCTGCCCCGCCACCCGATCGCCGCGCTGCACGGCGGCGACCCTTATTACAACGCCGTGGCGCTGCGCCGGCTGCTGCTCGGCGAGCAGGGCGCCTATCGCGACGCCGTGCTGCTCAATGCCGCTGCGGCTTTGATCGTCGCGGGCAATGCCGATACTCTCACCGATGGCGCCGAAAAGGCTGCCGAAGCCCTGGACAGTGGCGCGGCCAACGCACTGCTCGACCGCTGGATCGCATATTCATGAGCAATATCCTCGACCGGATTCTGGAAACCAAGCGCGCCGATGTCGCCGCGCGCAAGGCGACGATCGCGCTCTCGACCATCGACGCGCGCATCCACGTCCAGACGCCGCCGCGTGGTTTCCGCGCCGCGCTCGACGCGAAGGCCGCGACCGGTCACGCCCTGGTCGCCGAAATCAAGAAGGCGAGCCCTTCAAAGGGCCTGATCCGCGCCGATTTCGATCCGCCGGCGCATGCCCGCGCCTATCAGGCCGGTGGTGCGGCGTGCCTCTCTGTGCTGACCGACGAACGCTGGTTCCAGGGTGCCGACGAGTATCTCACCGCCGCGCGCGCGGCGTGCGACCTGCCGGTGCTGCGCAAGGATTTCATGGTCGATCCGTGGCAGGTGCCGGAGTCGCGGGCGCTGGGAGCGGACGCGATTCTGCTGATCATGGCCGCGCTCGATGACGGCCTGCTCGCCGAGATCGAGGCGAGCGCGCTTGATTGCGGCATGGACGTGCTGGTCGAAGTGCATGACGAGCGTGAAATGGAACGCGCGATGAAGCTCAAATCGCGCCTGATAGGCGTCAACAATCGCGATCTGCGCGACTTCACGGTCGATTTCGCCCGCACCTATGAACTGATCGGCAAGGCACCGAAGGACTGTACTTTCGTCGCCGAGAGCGGGCTGATGACGCGCGCCGATCTCGACGAGATGGCGGCGCACGGCGTGCATTGCTTCCTGATCGGCGAAGCGCTGATGCGTCAGGCCGATGTCGAGGCAGCGACGCGGGCGATGGTCGGGTGAGCAAGCTCACCCATCTCGATGCCGCCGGCGCGGCGAACATGGTCGATGTTTCCGACAAGGCGGTGACGCTGCGCGAGGCGGTCGCCACCGGTCATATCGCGATGTCCGCCGCGGCGCTGACCGCGATCCGCAACGGTGCGGCGGCCAAAGGTGACGTGCTCGCGGTGGCGCGGATCGCCGGCATCATGGCGGCGAAGAAGACCGCCGAGCTGATCCCGCTGTGCCACCCGCTGCCGCTCAACCGCGTGGCGGTCGATTTCGCCTTCGACGACAATGGCCTCACCGCCACCGCGACCGCCACGACCCAGGGCAAGACCGGCGTCGAGATGGAGGCGATGACCGCCGTCTCGGTCGCATTACTGACGATCTACGACATGGCCAAGGCGGTCGACAAGGCGATGACGATCGGCGGCGTGCGTCTCGTCAGCAAGACCGGCGGCAAATCGGGCGACTGGCGCGCCTGACGCAGGTCAGTGCGCCGCCACATGCTGGAAGCGTATCGTGCGGCCATAACGGTCGAGCAGCAGCGCCCCGCCCTCATCTTTCAGCGCCGTGCCGCGGAAATCGACCTTGCCGAGATCATTGGGCTCGAAGCCGAAGCGCAGCCTGTTGCCCTTGCTGGGGTCGATCGCGACCCAGTCGCCGTGCAGGCTGAAGATCGACAGCACGATCATCACCCGCGTCGGCACCATGCCGTCGGCCAGCGGGATCACCCTCTCGTCCTCGCTCAACTGCTCCTGCACCGTATGGCCGTCGGCGAAGGTGACGACGGCGTCGAAATATTGCGGATTCATGCCGTGCGGCACGTCGATCGCGATGCGCAGCTCTTTCGCCGGCCCGGCCTTCTGCTCGACCAGCGTGAAGCGCGGCGGCGTGACAGGGTCGCTGGTCAGCATGACCGATCCATGATCGGCCACCCAACTGCCTTCGGCTTGCTCATCCAGCGCGCCATAGGACAGGCCATATTGAAACCGCCCATCGGCCTTTAGCTCCAGCCCGGCCGCCATTTCCATCTGATGACCGTCATATTCGCCGACCAGCGCGGCGGGATGCGCCGGATCGGCCGGCGCTGCGCCAGTCGACAGCAATATCATGGCGAGCAGCGGCTTGAGCATGGTCGGCCTCCCGGCGCCGGAATACGCCTTCGTGCCGCCAACGCCTAGCCGCCGGGCGCGACACGGGATAGGAACGCGCGGATGAGCACCGCCCCCGCCCTGATCCCGGTCGCCGAAGCACAGACGCGGCTGTTTGCGCTGGGCTCGCCGCTTGCCGTCGAGATCGTCCCGCTCGCCCAGGCGGTCAATCGTTGGACGGCGGAGGATGTGGTCGCGCGGCGTACCCAGCCGGCGGCCGATCTGTCGGCGATGGACGGCTATGCGATCCGCTTCTCCGACCTGCCCGGCCCGTTCCGCCTGGTCGGCGAAAGCGCCGCGGGCCGCAGCTTTTCCGGCGTGCTCGGCGCGGGGGAGACGACACGGATCTTTACCGGCGCGCTGCTGCCGGCGGGCACCGACAGCGTGCTGGTCCAGGAAGAAGCAGATGCGCGGGGCGACGAGATCCGCGTCACCGGCAAGGGACCAAAGGGTCAGGGCGGCAATGTGCGGGTGCGCGGGCTCGATTTCCATCGCGACGCGGTGCTGATCGGCACCGGCGAGCGCATCACGCCGGCCCGAATCGCGGTGGCGGCGATGGGTGGCCATGCCGCGCTGCCGGTCCGCCGCCGCGTCGTCGTCGCGATTGTCGGGACCGGCGACGAACTGGTGCGCCCCGGTATGCCGCTACGCGACGATCAGTTGCCAGAATCAAACGGCGCGATGCTCGCCGCGATGCTCGCCGACTGGCCGGTCGACGTGGTCGATCTCGGCACCCTGCCCGACCGGCTCGACACGCTGCGCGACACCTTCGCGGCAGCGCGCGCGGACATTCTGGTGACCACCGGCGGCGCCTCGGTCGGCGATCACGATCTGGTGCGCCCGGCACTGCTCGCCGCCGGCGGCAGCCTCGATTTCTGGCGCATCGCGCTGCGTCCGGGCAAGCCGATGATGGCCGGCCGCCTCGGCGACGCGATCGTCCTCGGCCTGCCCGGCAACCCGGTCTCGGCCTTCATGACGGCGACCCTGTACCTCAAGCCGCTGATCGCGTTCCTGTCAGGCGCTGCCGACCCGCTGCCTTCGACGCGTAGCGCAATCCTGGGCGAACCACTCAAGGTCAACGACCATCGCACCGACTATCTGCGTGCGGCGACGCGCGACGGCCGCGTGTTCGCCGCCGCGATCCAGGACAGTTCGATGCTGCGCACGCTCGCGCGCGCAGACTGCCTGATCGTGCGCGAGCCCCATGCGCCCGCCGCCGCACCCGGCGACGAGATCGAAATCTTGCCCATTGCTTGACAAGCGCGCGGAACATTGCATAAACGTTCCTCGTCTGTTCCGACGGAGGATTGCCGGATGCTAACCCGCAAGCAGCATGAGCTGATCTGCTTCATCCATGACCGTCTGGAGGAGAGCGGCGTCTCGCCTTCGTTCGAGGAGATGAAGGAGGCGCTCGACCTCAAATCCAAGTCGGGCGTACACCGCCTGATCAGCGCGCTGGAGGAACGCAAGTTCCTGCGCCGCCTGCCCAACCGTGCCCGCGCGCTCGAAGTGCTGCGCATGCCGGAACGTGCCGAGCCGGCACGCAAGGCGACGACGACGGCCGCGACACCCTCCAATGTGCGAAACCTGCCCCAGCCCGCGAATGACGTGATCGAGATCCCGCTGCATGGCCGTATCGCCGCGGGTGTGCCGATCGAAGCATTCGAGGGAAGCGCGATGCTCGCTGTGCCCGCCGCCTTGCTCGGCGGTGGCGAACATTATGCGCTCGAGGTTGCCGGCGACTCGATGGTCGAGGCCGGTATTCTCGACGGCGATTACGCGCTGATCCGCCGCGCCGACACCGCGCGCGACGGCGAGATCGTCGTCGCGCTGATCGAGGACAGCGAGGCGACGCTCAAATATTTCCGCCGCGAGGGCGCAATGATCCGGCTCGATCCCGCGAACCGCGCCTATGATCCGCAGCGCTATCGCCCCGAACAGGTGCGCGTGCAGGGCAAGCTGGCCGGGTTGCTGCGGCGCTACTGAGCGGGCACCGGTCGGTGGATCCAGCAATTGATCGAAAAGCGCGAATCCACGAAGCGGCCTGAAGGACAAGTGATCGGCATCACCTCATGCGGCGCCCATGACGGGAAGGCGACGAGTTGATTCTGCCGCGGCGCGATGTCGGTAAAGGCGCAACCCTCGCCACGCGCAAAGGCGTGGAGACGTAGCGCTCCGCCGGCGAAGCCTTGTGGTTCGGTGTGAAAATAATAAACCGCGCTGATCGTCCGTGTACGCCGATTTTCGTTCCTGATCGCGGTGTCGATATGGCGCCGATAGAAATCACCGTGATTGTGCCGCACCACGTTGAGCTCGATCATATCAATGACGAATGGCTGCACCGCGAGCGCCTCGATCATCGTCGGCACGAGCGCACGCGCACGTGCTTCGAAACTCGCCTTCCAGGGGCCGGGCACGTCGACGGGAAGCCGCTGCGACGAGCGGATCGTCGTCCTGACCGTGCCGCCGACCAGACGCGAGACACGAAATGCGGTTTCCTGTTCGAGCGTCCAGTCGAGCAGGGCGCGATGTTCGTCGGTTGGCAGGAAATCCGGATAAAGGACGAACGGCGCGACGCGATCGAGCGGCGATGAGGGCGGGGATGCTGCTGCCATGGGTCCTTTTCCACCAGCGTGCGCGCCGCCGCAACCGCGTCAATGCGCCTGCCAGGGATGATCGGTCGGCCCATGCCTGACGGTGCGGATCGATCCATCAGGCAGTGCGATCGCGACGCCACCGGTGCGCGCCAGCGTGGCACGGTCGAGGCGTAGCCAGCGCGGTGTGCAGCCGCGCGGCAATTGCCGCTCGCTGATCACGATATCGACGCTCGAACAGGCGGCAATCAACTGGTCGGCCGGCACGAGATAGGCGCTACGTGTCGCCAGGATGCGCCAGCGCCGCCCGCCGGCGATGCGCTCGACGAGGCACAGGTCGCGGCTGCAGCGCGCATCGGGCTGATCCGACAACAGCATCGGCTCGCCATCGGCGCCGCTATTCTCGCTCATCATGTCCGAGACGTAATCACCGGTGCGATCGCGCAGCAGCGCTAGCCCGCCATCGGCGGTACGCACCGCGACGTGCCGGCCATCACCCGTCACCAGCAGGTCGGGCGCCGGCGTCAGCAGCGCCCAGAGCGCACCGATCGCGAAGGGAATCGCGCCGAGCCGGCGCCAGCGCGTGCGCCACAACCCGATCCACAGGCCGCCGAACACCATCAGGGCGAAGGCGCCTGCCGGCATCGACGGCAGCGCCGCGCTCGACCCCGGCAGGCTCGCCGCGCCGTGCGCGATCCACAATAGCAGGTCGAGCGACCGCGCCGTCAGCCACCACAAGGGCGCGCCGGCGCCGATCGTGTCGAACAGCAGCGCCAGCGCTTCGAGCGGCATGGTAACGAAGGTGGTCAGCGGGATCGCGACGATGTTGGCGACCGCGCCGTACACACCGGCCTTGTGGAAATGGAACAGCGAGATCGGCAACAGCGCCAGTTCGACCACCATGCCGGTGAGCAGCAACGAACCCAGCTCGCGGCCGAGCTTGCGCAGGCGACGCTCGTCGCGCTTCATGAACCAGCCGCGCACGCGCGGATGCTCATGCAGGCTGACGATCGCGGCGACTGCGGCAAAGGATAGCTGGAAGCTCGGCCCGGCGACCGATTCGGGAAAGACGAGCAGCACGATCAGCGCGCCGGCTGCGACGAGCCGCAGGGTTATCGCCTCGCGCCCCAGCGTCAGCGCGACCAGCACCAGCAATGCCGCGACGCAGGAGCGCAAGGTCGGCACTTCGGCACCGGTGAGGATGGTGTAGCCGATCGCCGCCACGGCGCCCGCCCCGGCGGCGACCAACGGCAGGCGGAAGCGCAACGCCATCCACGGGCTGAGCGCGAGCAGGCGGGTCACGAGAAACATCGTCGCGACCACCACCGCGGTGATGTGCAGCCCGCTGACCGAGAGCAAATGCGCGAGCCCCGATCGACGCATCGCATCGGCATCGTCCTGTGGAATGGCGCCCTGGTCGCCGGTCGCCAGCGCCGCGGCAATCGCGCCCGCGCCGCCCGGTGCGCTGACCTGGATATGTCGTGACAGCCGTTGGCGCAGCGTCGGCCCCGGCGCGGCGGCACCCGTGACGATCGTCACCGGCGCGAATCCGCGGCCGGTGCCGCCAATCCCGTCGAACCACGCCACGGCCGAATAATCATAGGCGCCGGGCACGGCCGGGGTCGGCGGCGGCATCAGCCGGGCGCCGAGCCGGATCACCGCGCCGACGGCGAGTCCCGACGGCACATCGGCATCGGCGATATTGACGCGCAGATGCGGCGGCAGGGTCGGCAGCGCCGGTGGCTGCCGGGGCGCGCGATCGCGCCGGCCATGACGGCGCCGGCGATCGTCGAACCCGTGCTTGTCGGGCACCGCGATGACCCGGATCGGCGCCAGCCGGACCCGCACGAGCTGGCGCGGCGGCAGCGGCTCGACGCGCTCGACACGCGCCTCGAAGGTCGCGATGGTCGACCCGGCCAGCACCGGCGCGGCATGGGCGTCCGCCCGCCACCAGATCAGCGCCAGCCCGGCCGCCGCCGCCATCGCGCCGATCGCGATGGCGCGACCGGCGCGCCCGACCCGCCCGATCGCCAGGGCGACCAATGCGAGCGCGAGCAAGCCGAGGATCGCGCTCCGCCACTGGTGCGCCAGCGGCAGGACCAGCCAGGCGGCGATGCCGGCGCCGAGCGCCACGGGCAGCCACAGCACGAGCTGGTCGCGCTCCGCCTCGAGCCACAGCTCCAGCCCGTCGCGAAGGCGGCGCACGACAGCGACCAGCCGCGCGATTTGAAGCCGCCCGGACGGTGTGCTAGCGGCATCGGCGGCTGAACTGGCCATCGAAATTCATTTTCTGGGAGCACGCGCGTTTGGGCGCAAGGTCTGATACTGCGGCCGCCGGTTCCGGCGCGCCCGACACACCGGCAGTGGTGACGCGGTTCGCGCCATCACCGACCGGCTTTCTGCACATTGGCGGCGCGCGCACCGCCCTGTTCAACCTGCTGTTCGCCCGCCACCATGGCGGCAAGTTCCTGCTGCGAATCGAGGACACCGACCGCGCACGCTCGACCGAGGCGGCGATCGACGCGATCCTCGACGGCATGCGCTGGCTCGACCTCGACTGGGACGGCGACACCATATTCCAGTTCGAACGCGCCGCGCGCCACGCCGAGGTCGCCCACGCGATGGTCGAGGCGGGCGCCGCCTATCGCTGCTACCTGACGCAGGAGGAGCTCGCCGCGATGCGCGCCGAGGCGGAAGCGGCCAAGAAACCGCTGCGCATCCGCTCGCCCTGGCGCGACAGGCTGGCGAACGAGGAGGGCAAGCCCTTCGTCGTGCGATTGAAGGCACCGACCGAAGGCGCGACGACGATCAATGACCGCGTGCAGGGCGAGGTTACAGTGCAGAATGCCGAGATCGACGATCTCGTGCTGCTGCGCTCCGACGGCACGCCGACCTATATGCTCGCGGTGGTGGTCGACGACCACGACATGGGCGTAACGCACGTCATCCGCGGCGACGATCATCTCAACAATGCCTTCCGCCAGCTGCCGATCTATCGTGCCATGGGCTGGGCCGAGCCGGTCTACGCGCACATTCCGCTGATCTTCAACGCCGACGGCACCAAGATGTCGAAGCGCAAGAACGCGGTGGCGGTCGATGTCTATCGCGACGAGCTCGGCATGCTGCCCGAGGCGGTGGCCAATTACTTGCTGCGCCTCGGCTGGGGACATGGCGACGACGAGATCATCAGCCGCGAACAGGCGACCGCCTGGTTCGACCTCGACGGCGTCGGGCGCTCGCCGTCGCGATTCGACATGAAGAAGCTCGAGAACCTCAACGGCCATTATATTCGCGAGGCCGATGACGCGCGACTCGCCGACCTCGTCGCGGCACGGCTCGACTTCACGCCTTCGCCGGCGCAGCGCGACCTGCTGCGCCGCAGCATGGCGTCGCTCAAGCCGCGCGCGGCCAACCTCGTCGAGCTGGCGAGCGGCGCCGCCTTTCTGTTCGCCATACGGCCGTTGCCGATCGACGAAGACGCCGCACCGCTCCTCGCCGGCGATGCGTCAGCGCTGCTGACGCTTGTTCACGCCGCACTTGACGCGGTCGAAAGCTGGGATACGGGGGTTTTGGAAGATGCGGTTCGCCGCGTTGCGGAAGAAGCGGGGGCCAAGCTTGGCCAGGTCGCGCAACCGCTGCGTGCCGCGCTCACCGGTCGCCGGACGTCCCCGGGGATTTTCGACGTGCTCGAACTGCTCGGGCGCGACGAAAGCCTGGGGCGGATCGCCGACCGGATGGCGGCATGACGAATATGAAGAAAGGGCACGCGCGATGACCGACACAGCCTCGATCAGCCTGGGCAATCACGATTACAAGGTCCTGTCGGGCAGTGTCGGCCCGGACGTGATCGACATCCGCCGGCTCTATGCCGACACCGGCATGTTCACCTACGATCCCGGCTTCACCTCGACGGCGAGTTGCGAATCGGCGCTGACCTATATCGACGGCGACGAGGGCGTGCTGCTCCATCGCGGCTACCCGATCGGCCAGCTGGCCGAACAGTCGAACTTCATGGAAGTGTCGTACCTGCTGCTCAACGGCGAACTGCCCTCGGCCGCCGAGCTCGACAATTTCAGCTATACCATCACCCGCCACACCATGCTGCACGAGCAACTGGCGACCTTCTATCGCGGCTTCCGCCGCGACGCGCACCCGATGGCGGTGATGTGCGGCGTGGTCGGCGCGCTGTCCGCCTTTTATCATGATTCGGCCGACATCACCGACCCGCGCCAGCGCATGATCGCCAGCCACCGGCTGATCGCCAAGATGCCGACGATCGCCGCGATGGCGTATAAATATTCGGTCGGCCAACCCTTCCTCTATCCCGACAACTCGCTGAGCTACACCGGCAATTTCCTGCGCATGACGTTCGGCGTGCCGGCCGAGCCCTATGAGGTCAACCCGGTGGTCGAAAAGGCGCTCGACCGCATCTTCATCCTCCACGCCGATCACGAGCAGAACGCCTCGACCTCGACCGTGCGCCTCGCCGGCTCGTCGGGCGCCAATCCGTTCGCCTGCATCGCGGCGGGTATCGCATGCCTGTGGGGTCCGGCGCATGGCGGCGCCAACGAGGCGGCGCTCAACATGCTGCGCGAGATCGGCACACCCGACAAGATCCCGCACTATATCGCCCGCGCCAAGGACAAGAACGACCCGTTCCGCCTGATGGGCTTCGGCCACCGCGTCTACAAGAATTACGACCCGCGCGCGACGGTGATGCAGAAGACGGTGCGTGAGGTGTTCACCGCGCTGAAGGTGAGCGATCCGGTGTTCGACGTCGCACTGCAGCTCGAGGAAATGGCGCTGAGCGACCCCTATTTCATCGAGAAGAAGCTGTTCCCCAATGTCGACTTCTATTCCGGCGTAATCCTGTCGGCGATCGGTTTCCCGACGACGATGTTCACCGCCTTGTTCGCGCTCGCCCGCACCGTCGGCTGGGTCGCGCAGTGGAACGAGATGATCGCCGATCCCGACCAGAAGATCGGCCGTCCGCGCCAGCTTTATACCGGCCCGACGGCACGCGATTACGTGCCGGTGGACAAGCGCTGATGCGCGCGTTGCGCCCGATCATGCTGGTGATCGGCGTGCTGGCCGTGCTCGCGGGCGGCTTGTTCTTCCTGCAGGGGCTGGACGTCGTGCACTGGCCGGCGTCGAGCTTCATGCTGGCCAAACAGGAATGGGTCGTGAAGGGCGCGCTGATCGCGGTGGTCGGCGCGGTGCTGATCTTCCTCAACAGGCCGCGGCGCTAAGACCTTCGTCTCTCCGCCGCAGGGCGGGGAAAGCTAGAGCATCGCGCCCGAAATCGGCACCGGTCGCGCTGCTCTAGATATTTGCTGTCGCATCGTTTTCGCTGAAAACCGGTTCCCACTTTTCAGCACGATGCTTTATTCCTTTTGACACGGCAGCGTGAACACGAACCGCGCCCCCTGCCCCGGTGCGCTGTCGACGGTCACGTCGCCGCCCATCGCCCGCGCGAGGCGGCGCGCAATGTATAGGCCAAGCCCGCTGCCGCCTGGTTCGCGCGGGTCGACGCGCTCGAATTTCTCGAAGATGCGCTCCTGGTCGGCATGCGCAATGCCCTTGCCCTGGTCGGCGACGATCACCGCGCAGATATCCGCCTCGCGCTCGACGCGGATCCACACCATGCCGTCAGGCGGCGAATAGCGCACCGCATTGCCGATCAGATTGACCAGTACCTGCAGCGCACGACGGAACTCGCCGGTCGCGGGAAGGGTTTCCTCGGGGGCGGGTTTGTCGATCCGCACCTGCGCCTCGGCCGCGCGCACCGCCAGCAGCCCCGCCGCGCGCCGCGCGACGTCGGCAAGATCAAGGGCATCGGCAGCGACCGCGAAGTCGGGCCGCTCGACAAATTGCAGATCGACCAGATCGTCGACCAGCGCGGCGAGATGCCGCCCCGCGGTAGCGATATCGGCCGCATAATCGGCATAATCCTGGCGCAACGGCCCTTCGGCCTTGGCGCTGATACTGTCGGCATTGGCGATGATGCGGTCGAGCGGGCCATGCAGGGCCTGGTCGAGCCGCGCGGCGAACGCGGCGGTCGCGGCATCGGCCTGCGGCATGTACGAGGCGATCTTCGGATCCTCGGCGATCGGTTCGGCCGCGCCGATAAAGCCGGCAAAGGCACCGCTCTCGTCGGTGCGCGGCGTCGCCGACAGCTTGAATCGATGCCCGGTGGCACGGACCATCGCGCGTTGCCCGCTAAAGCCCTTTTGCAACGCCGCACCACCAAGGATCGGAAAGTTGCCGTCGCCATCCTCGCCCAGCGCGAACAATTTGGTCAGCGGCTGGCCGAGTAGGCCGGCGGCATCGAAGCCGTAACGCGCGCCGGCCGACAGCGAGATATAGGTCAGCCGCAGCGCGCCATCGACTTCCCACAGCCACTCGCCGGTGCTGCGCAGGAAATCGCCGTCGCGTTGCTGCGCCGCGCCGCCGGGCTGCCACGGCGTGCGTATCCGCCAGCCGGTGATCGCCAGCCGCACGCCACTGCTGTCAGGCTCGGCACGGACCCACAATTCGACATCGTCATCGCCATCGGCCGCGACCACCGCGCGCGAGACGAGAATGCCGAGCCGCCGCGCCAGCCGCGCGATCGTCGCGATCGACGGCACGGCGATCGGCGCGCCGATCGATCCGCCGGCACGCGCGTTGAGGTCGTGCAGGCGCTGCTCGGCTTCGATCAGCCGACCGTCGGCATCGACCCGTCCACGCACCGGCGGCAGCAGTGGCCCTGCCATGTTCATGCGCCGCGGCTCCGCGCCAGGGAACGCATCGCGGCGCGATAATCGGGGTGCAGCAGCAGCGGGGCGAGCGCGGTCCGCGCATGCGCCGCGGGCAGTTCGGCGATGGAATCGAGCCGGTCGGCAAAAACTTCGAGATCGCGCCGCGAATCAGCCTCGGCCAGCGCCAGCCCGATCCGGGCGATCGCGGCCCGATCGAGTTCCAGCGCGCGGAGCACCGGCCATAGCTGGTCGCCGTCGGGATCGAGCACGATTTCGCGCGCTTCGCCATAATCGAGGCCCAGCGCATGGGCGATCAGCGCGACGAACAGCGGCAGCCGCCGATCGGCCAGCGCCTCGATCAACAGGGTCGCCAGCTCGTCGGCATGCGCGTCGACGGCAGCGGCAAGGCGCATCGCCGCCGCCTCGACCCGGTCGCCCTCGTCGTGCGCGCCGACCTGGCGCAACGCGGCCTCGCCCAAGGCGCGATCGAGCAGGCCGAGATTCTCGCCGGCGCACGCGCAATTGCGCTCGCGGAGCGCCGCGGCGACCCACCACACCAGGCGATGATGCAGTTCGCCTGGCAGGTCGCTCCATCCCTGCATTTCGCCCGGCGGCGCGGCATGTCGACGGCTTTCAGCACTCAGCATCGCCATGGCGCTGCTCGAAATCAGGGTGTCGGGGCTCTGCGCGAGGCGCGCGAGCAAGCTCGGGCGGTCAGGTTCGTCGGGCGCCTGTATCGGCAGCGTCTCGCCAAGGATGTCCACTCGTACCCGACCGACCATTTCACGCATGATATCATTATCACGCAGCAGGCCGGCCGATGCCAGCCGGTCGAGCACCGGCACATCGTCGGCAATCAGCGCGCGCGCCAGTTCCGGCTCGCCCCGCCCGGCGAGCAGGCGGGCCGCGTGCTGGCGCAAGGCGGTTTCCACCGCCCCGGTCATCCCGGCGATCGCCGTGGCGAGCGCCGAGCGCGTGCGATCGTCGAGCCGGTCATCCTCGGGCAGGAAAAAATCGTCGATCGCGACCAGCAGCCGTTGATCGGCGCGCGGCAACGCCGCCGCCGCACGCGCGAGCAGCCCATGGATGTCCTCGCGGACGTCGTCCTTCGTGTCGCGACGGTTGATCGACATAGGCAGCGGTTTAGGCAAGTGTCGTTAAGACGAGACTAAGGCTTTTCGCGAAGTGCCTCAACGGCGGCGGCAAGGGTCAGCGCGGCATAGCCCGCCGCGACCGCCAGCCCCGCGATCACCTGCCCGCCGATCGCCAGCGGCAGCATCAGAACCGGATAGGCCACCGGACTCGCCCACCAGCGGCGGCGGATCGCCGCGCCCCCGGCGCGCTCGACCAGTCCCGCCGCGACGATCCCCGCCAAGGCGATCGCCAGCCCGGTCGCCGTGTCATTGGTCACGCGCACGGTGTCACCGAGCAGCAGCGCGGTCAGCGCGGCGGTGGCCAGCGCCCCGCCGCGCCCGAACCGCACCAGCGCGTCCTCGTCACGCAACCAGGCGAGCACCGCGCCCACCGAAAACAGGATCACCGCGCCGATCGCCGCGCCGACCCCGCTCGCTACCCAGCCGAACCGGATCGCGACGCCGCCGAGCACCGCGACCAGGATCCCCGCCCCACCCAGCGCCGCTGTCGGCACCGCGCGGGCGACCAGCCGCGGCAGCGCGAGGCGCACCAGCGGCGCGAGGATATAGCGGTCGGCCCAGCGGATCGGCGGCGCGACCAGCGCGGCGAGGATCGCCTTGCCGCGATCGGCCAGGTCGCGCGAATCGCGGAAGATACCGTGCGCCGGCTCGGCCGCCGGCAGGCGCAGATGGGCGACGCCGCTCTGCGCCGCGACGCGCAGCAGCGTCGACTGGAAGTCATAGTCGCGCGGCAAGGCGGCGACCTCGGCGACATGGCGCGGGTCGAGCCGCGCCATCCCGGCCCAGGCGGTCAGCGCGCCGACCCGCTCGAACCCCGGCGGCGCCTCGCGGTCGTCGATCACCAGCAGCGCATCGTCGCCCTCGGCGGCGAGCTGCGCGACGATGTCCGCGGTGGTGACCAGCCCGTCGGCGACGACCAGCAGCCGGGCGAGCGGATGGAGCTTCTCGACCACCTCGGCGGCGGTGCGCACCGCGTCGACCGCCGCCCCGCGCCGCCCGATGCGATTGATCGCACCGAGCAGTTCGGGCGTCATCCGCGCGACGACGAGGATGATCTGCGACGCGCCCGCCCCGATCAGCAGCCGCGCCTGGAACTCGACCAGCGTCAGCCCGCCGAACGGCAGCGTCGCCGCCAGCACCCCGGGACGGTCGTCGGCATCCTCGGTCGCGAAAATCAGGCCGGCCAGCATCGCGAGGCTGTTAGGCGGTCATGTCGAGAATGGCAAAGGGGTACGCACCACTTCTCCCTCTCCCCACAGGGAGAGGGAGAAGTGGTGTCACACCTGCGCGCTGAACGGCGAGAAGTCGGTCCCCTCGTCATACACGTCGACGCCCTCGCGCCTCTTGAGGAAACCGACCACCGCATAAGTGACGGGGGTAAGGATCACCTCCCAGCTGACCTTGAGGATGAACTGCATCAGCATGACCTGCAACAGCGAATGGACCGACCAGTCGGGCAGGCCGAAAAAAGCGAGCGGATAGAAAACCAGGCTGTCGGCTCCCTCCCCCACGATCGTGCTGCCGATCGTCCGCGTCCACAGCATCCGCCCGCCGGTCCAGATCTTCATCTTGGCGAGCACCACCGAGTTGAGCAGATCGCCGACCCAGAAAGCGGTAAGCGATGCACCGATGATGCGCCAGCCGCCGCCAAACACGCGCTCATAGGCCGCTTGTCCGTTCCAGCCCGCGTCGACCGGCAGGTGCACGACAACTTGCTCCATCACGCCCATGAACAAGAGTGCGGCAAAAGCAACCCACACCACCCGTCGCGCACGAGCATAGCCGTAAACTTCGGTGAGAACGTCATCGATCACATAGGAGATCGGAAAGAACAGGATGCCGGCGCCGAACGCGCGCGGCCCGATGATGGGTAGATCGATGACGGATCGCTTCTCCGCACCGATCACGTTCGACAGCAGCAGGATGACGACGAACGCCGTCATGACGATATCGAAATAGCGGAAATGCGCGCCCTTCATGTCGCGCGCCGTCACCCGCTGCAATCTCATGGCCCTGCCCCCATTCTATCTCTCGCGCCGGTTATGATCGGCGTTTCCCCGCCGCGCAATCCACGCTAAAGGCGGCGGCGGGCGCCCGTAGCTCAGCTGGATAGAGCACATGCCTTCTAAGCCTGTGGTCGCTGGTTCGAATCCAGCCGGGCGCGCCAATTCACCGCGGCGGGAAGCGATGCGCACCGACCAGATCGTTCGCCGATCAGGGCGCGCTTCCCGAAACCGGTCGTCCTGCGTCAGGGCTTCACGAAGCGGTAAGCGAAGCGATCGGTCGCGCCCTTGATCGCGGGATCGAACACCTTGATCGCGTGCGGATCGTCCTTGTTCGCGAGCATCGTGCTTTTCGCCTCCAGCACGAAGCCCGCCGCCTCCACCTCCTCGCGGACGACCGCAGGGTCGATCCGGTGCAGCGACTGGGTGTCGCTCGTGCCCGTGCCCGCAGCGGCGGCATGGTCGACGATGACGTAGAACCCGCCGGACTTCAGCCGCTCATAGACGGCGCGATTGAAGTCGGCCGCCGTCGCACCCTTGTCCTGGATCAGCGCGGTGTGGAGATCGTGGTAGAACAGGTGCAGCCACAGCACATCCGCTGGTTGCATGACCTCCGCCATCGCGACGAGATCCGCCGAGACGGCTTCGACATTCTCGCGACCCGGCTGCTCCGCGAGCGTCCGCATCAGGCCGACCGGATTGTTCTTGAAGTGGGCGACCTCGGCCGGCACGAAACTGTAGACCCGGCCTTCGGGTCCCACGACCTCGGAAAACAGGCGCGTCCAGTCGCCGTCGCCTGGATAGACGTCGATGACGGTCGAGCCTGGATCCACGCGTGCGAACCGGATCAACTCGGCTTGTCTGGCTTGGTCGTACATGGCGATCTCCTTGCAGTGTGGCATTCGATGCGCGCGCGGGCGAGGCCGCGCGCGGAATCATGAAGCGCGCAGATGGCTGCCGTCGTCGGGCTGATCTTCCGCACGCTCCGGGCCCGACATCGCGGCAGCCCGCGCCAATGCCTGCGTGTCGACATATTCCCGGATGTTCGTCAGCTTGTCGTTCCGGACCGTGATGGCGAAGATCCAATCATCCTCGAACGTCTTGTTCGTGGCTTTGATCCTCCCCCGCGCGACGCCGACGACCAGGACCCGGTCTCCCTGCGCTATGAACTCCCGGGGTTCGGTTGACGTTTCCATCGACCGCGTTGCCGTCTCGAGCAAATTCGCCAGCCCCGCCTGCCCGCGGTGCGTGCCGGCCAGTGGCCAGCCTTCCCCCGGGATGATCCATTCAATGTCTTCGGCGACCAGCGCCAGCAATGCCTCCCGGTCGCCGCGGCCGATCGCGGCGAAGAAGGACTTCACGGTCTGAACGTTCTTTTCGGTGCTCACAGGATTTTCTCCGCTTGCTCGGGCGGATCGCGCGCGACGCGATCCGTGCATCCCGGCCCTGATCTTCGCTGCTGGCGGCGTCAGACTTGCGCCAGGCCGCCATCGACGGCGAGATCCACGCCGGTAATGTAGGAACTTTCGTCAGACGCGAGGAAGGCGACGGCGGCCGCGATTTCCTCTGGCTGGCCCCTGCGGCCCATCGGGACCTGCGACGCAAACTGGACGGCCGCCTGCTCGGCTTGCTCAGGGGTAAGGCCCGTCGTCGTCGCCAGAGCAGGGGTGTCGATCGGTCCCGGGCTCATCGTGTTGACGCGGATGTTGCGGTCCTTGAGCTCGAGCGTCCAGGCGCGCGAGAAGCTGCGCACGGCCGCCTTGCTCGCGGCGTAGGCGCTGAACCCCGGCAACCCCATCACGTTGGAGACCGAAGAGGTCAGGATGATCGAACCGCCATCCCTGAGGAGCGGGAGGGCCTTTTGCACCGTGAAGAACAGCCCCTTCACGTTCACGTCGAAGGTCTGGTCGAAATGCGCCTCGGTCGCTGCCGCGAGGGGTGCGATGGTCCCGGCACCGGCGTTCGCGAAGAGAATGTCGATGTGACCATGCTTCTCTTTCACGACGGCATAGAGCCGATCCAGATCGTCCAGGCGCGACACGTCGCCCATAACCGTCGTAACGTTTCCGTTGATCGACGCTGCGGCGTCCTTCAGTTCCTGCTCTCGTCGTCCGGTGATCACGACCTCCGCGCCTTCCTGGACGAAGCGCCTGGCTGTGGCCAACCCGATCCCGCTGCTGCCCCCGGTGATGACGGCGACCTTACCTTCTAGCTTTTTCATCGTCTTATCCTTCGCTGTATGTTGTCGGTCAGGGAACCGTGCCGTTTCAGAGCTGTGCCAGCCCGCCGTCGACGGCGACCTCGCTGGCGGTCATGAAGCTGCTGTCATCCGACGCGAGAAAGGCGGCTACTGCCCCGACCTCCGCCGGATCGCCCATGCGCTGGAGCGCGGTCATCGAGCCGTAGGCCTTCTGGCCTTCCTCGCCGAGCGCCGCCTTGGCGAGTTCCGTCGCCGTCGGCCCCGGTGACAGGACGTTGACCCGGATGCCGGTGCCCTTCAGGTCCTCCGCCCAGGTTCGCGCGAGGTTGCGCACGGCCGCCTTGCTCGCGCTGTAGGCGGTGAACCCCGGGGCGCCCGTGGTACCCGCGCTCGATCCGGTCAGAATGATCGAACCGCCCGCGCCCATCAGCGGCAGCGCCTTCTGGACCGTGAAAATCGTACCTTTCACATTGGTGTCGAAGGTCTCGTCAATGTGCCCGGCGGTGATCTGGCCGAGCGGAAGCGGGCCGCCCGCCCCGGCATTGGCGAAGACGATGTCGAGGCTTCCGCGCTCCGCCTTCACCACCGCATAGAGGCGGCCAAGGTCAGCCTCGTCGGAGACCGAGCCCTTCACCGCGCGCGCATTGGGCCCAAGGTCGGCCAGCGCGGCGTCGAGCGCTGCCTGCCGGCGGCCGAAGATGAAGACGAACGCGCCCTCCTCGATGAAGCGCTTTGCGGCGGCGAGGCCGATGCCGGTCGCGCCGCCCGTGATGACGGCGGTCTTTCCCTTCAGTCTGGTCATGTCCTGCATCCTTCGCTTCGCCATCTCGGGCTTCGGCCGTACGGGGAGATCCCCGACAGGCTGAAGATGGGTTCGCCAGGGTAAGGCGGTGAGTGCGGAAACGCGCACATCGGTGGTGCGAAAATCATCCAGCAGGCGATTGAACGCGACGCCGATCAGGCGCACTGCAGCGAAGCGTGTCGGAATAAGCTTCGAGCGCTCGCAGCAGGCGGCGCGGGAATGCACCATGATCGACTGGGATGACGTTCGCTACTTTCTCGCCGTCGCGCGCGGCGGCTCAGTGCGCGCCGCCGCCGGGGGGCTCGGGGTCAATCACTCGACCGTGCTGCGGCGCATCGCCCAGCTCGAGGAACACCTTGGGGCGCAGATGTTCGAAAAGCTGCCTTCGGGCTATCGCCTGACGGCTGCGGGCGAGGAGGTCGTCGAGCTCGCCAGCCAGATGGAGGCGTCGTCGCACCAGCTGGAGACGCGCGTCTTCGGTCTCGATCAGAGCGTGCGCGGGCTTCTGCGCGTAACGTTGACGCCGATCCTCGCGACCCACCTGCTCATGCCGGACTTCGCCGATTTCGCGCGTCTGCATCCGGACATCGAGATGGACATCCTGTCGTCCGGCGAGCTGGTGAACCTGACCAATCGGGAAGCCGATGTGGCGATTCGCGTCGTCTACGATCGCAAGACCCTGCCGCTCAATCTCCACGGCCTGAAAGGACCGGAGCTGTTCGGCGGCGTCTACATGTCGCGCGATCGCCTGGCCGCATGGCGCGCCGGCGCGCCTGATCCGATCCGGTGGATCGTCATAAACATTCATGGCATTCCGGATTGGGCCAGCGAGGGTGGGGTTCGTACCACGGGTGTTCCGTTCAGGGTCACGGACGCCGCCGCGGAGATCGCGGCTGTACGGCAAGGGCTCGGGATCACGACGCTGCCGTGCTTCGTCGGCGATGCCGACCCGCTGTTGGTGCGGGTGCCCGGCACCGACCTGCACATGTACGGAACGCTCTGGCTTCTCACACAGGGGGAGACGCGCAAGACGAAGCGCGTGCGGCTGTTTACCGAGTTCGTACACCGCAGGCTCGCCGCCTACGCTCCGCTTCTCGCGGGGCTGTCCGGAACGCGCGAGTGATGCGCCACGGGTCGGCGCGGCGCCCGTCCGGGAAGTGGGCGGCGCCGGGCTGGCGAACGCGCGCGGGGCACCACCGTCACTACGGATATTGTCCCCTCAGCAGCGCCGCTCCCTGCTCCACTCCGGCAACACCCGCAGCCGGCGCTTGTCCCAATAGCTGAGGTCCATCGAAACGCGCACCCGCTCGCCCTTGCGCGTGTAGATCGCCTGATCGCCGCGATCCTCGGTGCCGGTGTTGCAATGCTGCCAGCCCTGTTTTTCGAGCGCATCGGTCACCTTGTACACCGCATATTGGTCCCGGTCGTGCCACAGGATCAATTGGTCGAAGCCGCCGCTGCCATCGCCGCCGACCAGATCGAGCGCCGCCTCGTACGGCCCCGCCCCCTCGAGCATCACGCCGTGCCGCCGGCAGCGCAGGCTGATCGCGTCGGTCTTGATGCAGTCGGTGAAGCCGCTAGCCTGCGCATCGGCCATGCTGCCGCTGACCGGCAACCCGGCGAACATCAGCCGCGCCGGCGGCGGACGATGCGGGCCGCATCCCGCGAGCAGGAGCAGGCCCGGCCACCACGCCGTGCCCCTAAAGGCCATGATACTTATCCCGTCGAAACAGGGAGATGTGTTCCTGCGCACGCAAGAACCCAGGGCCAAAAGCGTTGCGCCTGGAACCCCGGACTCCTGCGTGCGCGGGAGTACGGTACTTGCCGGCAAGGGAATAAGCGCCAAAGACCATCAGGCACCGCCGGTCGCCAGACTGTACGCGATCTTGCCAAGCGCCCCGAGCAGCAGCACCACACAAGCCAGGGCCTGGATCAGGAAGCCGGTGGTGCGTTTGGCCGGATCGGCCATATAGCCGGCTGAATAGACGATCCGTCCGACGATCCACACCACGCCCAGCCCGGCCGCGACCTTCTCGTTCCAGTAGAACGCGAACAGCCACAGGCTCACCAGGAAGATCGGCAGCCATTCCAGGGTGTTGGCCTGTACCCGCACCGCGCGCTCGAGCAACGGATGGCCGGTCATGGCGGGCGGATGGATGCCGCACTTGCCGCGCGTCCGCGCCACTTGCAGGCCCATCCAGAAATAGACCAGCAGCGACAGCAGCGTGACGACGGCTGTCCAGCGATGTTCCATCATGTTCGTTCCTCCCCCACGTAACGACGCGTGCCGCGCCGCGACGGGCGTGATCATGCCACGTATCGAGGCGCCACGGGAAGCGCCGGATGGTAGCCCCTGGTCTGAAGGGGGCCTGAGAGAAGCGAAGATCGTGCCGGGCAAAGCCCGTGCGCTCTCGACCCCGCGCCACGCCACACCCATCTTGCGTTCCGCCGCGCATGCGCCGACCATGGCGACTCCGAATGAACCGCCACCGACACGAGAGGCCGGCGAGCAGGAGGAGAGATGGATGACGGAGCATCGCTGGGGCGCAAGGGCCATCGCGATCGTCGGACCGGCGGGCGCCGGCAAGACCAGCCTGGCCGAGGCGTTGCTGCTTGCCGCCGGGGCCATTCCCCGGCTCGGCGCGGTCGACGCCGGTACCAGTATCGGCGATGCCAGCCCGCAGGCGCGGGCGCGCGGCGGATCGACCGAGCTCAACCTGATGCGCTTCACCTGGGGCGGCGACGCGTATGCGCTGCTCGACACGCCGGGCTCGGCCGGTTTCGCCACCGATATCGAGGCGGCGCTGGCCACCGCCGACCTCGCTCTGGTGGTGATCGACCCCGATCCCGCCCGCGCGCCGCTGGTCGAGCCGACGCTGCGCCGGCTGGAGGCGCTCGGCCTGCCGCATGCGCTGTTCGTCAACAAGATCGACCAGGCGCGCGGCAGCATCCAGGATCTGCTCGAGGCACTCCAGCCGATGAGCGCCGCCGCGCTGGTCGCGCGACAGATCCCGATCCGCGCCGGGGAGCGCACCGCCGGCTTCGTCGATCTCGCGCTGGAACGTGCCTGGCATTACCAGCCCGGCAAGCGATCCGAGCAGGTGCCGCTCGCGTCGCATCTGCGCGAGGACGAGACCGCCGCGCGCTTCCACATGCTCGAACAACTCGCCGACCATGACGATGTGCTGCTCGAACAATTGCTGTCCGATGAGGTGCCGAGCCTCGACACGATCTTCGGCGATCTGGCGCGCGAAACCGCGGCCGGGCTGGTCGTGCCGGTGCTGTTCGGCTCGGCATTGAATGGCTTCGGCGTGCGCCGGCTGCTCAAGATGCTGCGTCACGACACGCCGACCGCGGCGCAGACCGCGACGCGCCTCGGCATCGGCGGCGCCGCGGTGCAGGTCTTCAAGGTCTCGCACGGCAACGCGCTCGGCCGCCTCGCGCTCGCCCGCCTGTTCGGCGGGGCGCTGGCCGAGGGCGCCGAACTGGTCGGCGCCGATGGCGAGCACGCCCGCGCCGGCGCGCTGTTCACGACACAAGGCGCGACCACGACGCGCGTGCCGCGCGCCGAGGCCGGCGAGATCGTCGGCATCGCCAAGGCCGATGCGGCACGCGCCGGGCAGTTGATGGGCATCGGCGCGGCTACCTCCGCCACCGCCGCGCCCTGTGCGTGGCCGGCGGCGAACGCCGCGCTGGCCATAGCGGTCAGCGATCACAAGGATGAGGTGCGGCTGTCGACCGCGCTCAACCGCCTGATCGAGGAGGATCCCGGCCTGTCCTGGGGCCAGGACGAGCATTCGCGCGAGACATTGCTGCGCGGCTTCAACGACGAGCACCTCGCCGTCGCGCTCGACCGGCTGAAGCGGCGCTATACCGTCGCGGTGTCGGTGAAGCCGCCCTCGATCGCCTATCGCGAGACGATCCGGAAAAGCGCGTCGCAACACGGCCGCCACAAGAAGCAATCCGGCGGGCACGGCCAGTTCGGCGACGTGGTGATCGAAATCCGCCCGCTGGACCGCGGCGAGGGTTTTCGCTTCGATGATCGCATCACCGGTGGCGCAATCCCCCGGCAATGGATCCCGGCGGTCGAGCAGGGCGTGCGCGACGCGATGATGAAGGGTCCGCTCGGCGCGCCGGTGGTCGATGTCGCGGTGGCGCTGGTCGATGGCTCCTTCCACGCCGTCGACAGTTCGGAACTGGCCTTCCGCACCGCCGGCCGCATCGCCATGGCCGAAGCGCTCGCCGCCGCCGCGCCCTATCTGCTCGAACCGGTGATGCGCGTCGCCGTCCAGGCGCCGGGCTCGGCCACCTCGCGGATCAACTCGGCGGTGGCCAGCCGGCGCGGCCAGATGCTCGGCATCACGCCGCTGGAGGGTTGGTCACGCTGGGACGAGATCGAGGCGCTGCTGCCGGAAGCTGAGCTGCACGGCCTGGACGCGGAACTGCGCGCACTGAGCCAGGGCATGGCCCGGCACGAGGCGCGCTTCGACCATCTCGCCGAGGTCACCGCGAAACTCGCCGCCGATGTGGTTCAGCGGATCGGCCAGCACGCTTGATGCCGGCGTTGCGCACGCTGCATCGCGCCTCGGCGGGCGCGTTGGGAATCTTTCTGTTGCTGCACATCGCCAACCATCTCGTCGGCCTGACCGGGGAGACGGCGCATATCCAATTGATGGGCCGAATCCGGCCGATCTATCGCAATGCCTGGATCGAGCCCGTGCTGCTCGGCCTGTTGCTGTGGCAGGGACTGAGCGGCGTCGTTCTCGTCATCCGTGGCTGGCGCGCGCGCCACGGGTTCGTCGGCTGGGCGCAGGCGCTGTCGGGGCTCTATCTCGCGGCCTTCCTGTTCCACGTCGCGGCGGTGCTGACCGGGCGCGCGATCTACCATCTCGACACCGATTTCCGCTTCGCCGCCGCCGGCTTCCATGTGCCGGGCTGGCCATGGTTCTTCACGCCCTATTATTTCCTCGCGCTGTTCGCGCTATTCTCGCATCTCGGCTGCGCGCTGTTCTGGAATCTGCCCGAATCGCGGGCCCGCCGACTGATCGTGCCCGGCGCCTTGCTGTTCGGCGGCCTGGTCGGCGGCGCGGTGGTGCTGTCGCTGGCCGGCTGGCTCTACCCGGTCGATATCCCGGCGCGCTATCTGGCCACCTTTCACGCGCCGGCGCCGTAGCGATCATCGCGCCGCGCCCGGCCCCGACCCGCGCCATCTAACGCCGCTTGCAATCGTCGGCGCCGGGACACAGTCTCGCCGCTCATGGCACCGGATGCACCCGCAACCCGCCCCTTCGGCTTCTGGACCGCGACCGCTCTGGTCGTCGGCGGGATGATCGGATCGGGCATCTTCGTCCTTCCCGCCCAGCTCGCGCCATTCGGCTGGACCGGCGTCGCGGCATGGTTCTGCGTCATCGTCGGCGCGCTGGTCGTTGCCCTGGTCCTGTCACACCTCGCTGCGGCGATGCCGCACGCGACCGGCGCCGTGGCGATGTGCGCCGCCGCGCTCGGGCCCCTACCCGGCGTGCTGGTCGGGATAAGCTATTGGATCGGCGTGTGGTCGGCCAATGCCATCATCGCGGTAACAGCGATCCGCTACCTCTCCGTCTTCGTGCCGGCGCTCAGCGCCACACCGCTCAACCTGGCGCTGTCGGCGGTCGGGCTGATCTGGCTGATCACCCTGCTCAACCTCGGCGGCGCGCGTGCCTCGGGCCGCTTCCAGGTCGTCACCACCGCGCTCAAGATCCTGCCCCTGCTCGCGGTGGTCGCGATCCTTGCCGGGCTGATGCTGGGCGGCGGTACGCCGTTCCGCGACCATCCCCATGCCGCGTTCAGCGGCGCATCGCTGACCTCGGCGGCCACCCTCGCCTTCTTCGCCCTGGTCGGCTTCGAGAGCGCCGGTGTGGTCGCCGAGCGTGTGCGCGATCCCGCCCGCAATGTGCTGCGCGCCACGCTCGGCGGGCTGATCGTCACCGGCTTGCTCTACGTCATCGTCTGCTCGGGCGTGGTCTTCGCCTTGCCCGCCGACACCGCTGCCAACGCGCCCGCGCCGATCGCCCTGTTCGTCGCGAACTATTGGGGGAATGGCGCAAGCCTCGCGGTCGCCGGCTTCGCCGCCATCGCCGCGATCGGCTGCCTCAACGGCTGGGTACTGGTGCAGGGCGAGCTGCCGCTCGGCATGGCGCGCGCCGGCGTGCTGCCGCGCTGGCTCGACCGCACCAACGACCGCGACGTACCGGTCGCCATTCTGGTCGCATCGAGCGCGCTCGCCAGCGTGCTCGTGCTGAGCAACGCCACCCGCACGACCGAGGGCCTGCTGACCTTCATGCTGCAACTGACCACCGCCGCGACGATCTGGCTCTATATCGGCGTCTGCCTCGCCGCGCTGGTCCTGGGCATCGTGCGTCCGGCCGCAGCGATCGGCGTCGCCTTCGCCTGCTGGGTGATGATCGGCGCCGGCTGGGAGGCGATTGGCTGGAGCCTCGCGCTGATGCTCTGCGCCCTCCCGCTTTACTGGCTGCGCGGCTCAGCCCCGGTTGAACAACCGGCCTAGCAGGGAGCGGTCGCGGATGATCTCGTGCGCCGCATTATGCCCCGGCGCGCCGGTCACGCCGCCGCCGGGATGCGTGCCCGCACCGCACATATAGAGGCCCTTGATCGGCGCCCGGTAGTCGCCGTGACCGAGCACCGGACGTGCCGCCCACAGCTGATCGAGCGACATGTGCCCGTGCATGATGTCGCCGCCGATCAGCCCGAACTTGCGCTCCAGGTCGAGCGGCGAATGGATTTGCCGCGCGATGATCGAGCCCTTGAAGTTGGGCGCGTGCCTGGTGACGGTATCGACGATCAGGTCCGCCGCCGCCTCGCGCTCGTCGTCCCAGCTTCGGCCGTCGGGCAAGTCCGGCGGGAACTGCTGGCAGAACAGGCTGGCGATATGCTGGCCCGGCGGGGCGAGGCTGTTGTCGACCGAGGTCGGGATCTTCATCTCGACGATCGGCTCGTCCGACCAGCCCTTGGCCCGGGCATCGACGAACGCCTTGTCCATATAATCGAGCGTCGGCGAGATGATGATCCCGCAAGTGTGATGCTCCGCCACCTCTTTGCCCGGTAGTACCGAGAAATCGGGCAGCTCCGACAGCGCGACGTTCATCCGGAAGGTGCCCGAGCCGGCCTTGAAATTATCCATCCGCCGCGCGAATTCCGGCGTCACGTCGGCGCGGTCGACCAGCTGGCGGAACAGCAACGCCGGGCCGACATTGGCCGCGACCACATCGGCCGCGATCTCCTCGCCGCTCTCCAATCTCACGCCAGTGACGCGGTTGCCGTCGACCAGCACGCGTGCGACCGGCGCCTCGAGGCTGATCTCGACGCCGAGTTCCTCGCACGCGTCCGCCATGAAGCGCGTGATCGAGCCCATGCCGCCGACGCTATGGCCCCAGGCACCCTTCTTGCCGTTGATCTCGCCGAAGACGTGGTGGAGCAGCACATAGGCCGAGCCGGGCGTGTCGACGCTGGCATAATTGCCGACCACCGCGTCGAAGCCGAACGCCGCCTTGATATATTCATTGTCGTACCAGCTATCGAGAAAGCTGCGCGCCGATTTGACGAACAGGTCCATCACATCGCGCTGCGCCTCGATATCCATCCCGGCGAGACGCCTGCCCTGCGCGGCCGCGGCGAGCAGCGCACGGATGCCGCCGCCGGCATTGGGCGGCGTCTTGAGCGCCATGTCGCGCAGCACCTCGGCGACACGCTCCAGCGCTTCCTCGTACTTCGGAAAGGTCTCGGCGTCCTTGGACGAATAGCGGGCGAACTCGGCCTGGGTGCGCGCGGTGCCGCCGCCGAGCTTCAGGTAACCGCCCTCATGCGGGAAGAAGTTGGAGATGGTGCGCTCGATGATCCGCCAGCCGCGCTCGTGCAGCCGCATGTCCCTGATCACCTTGGGCCGCAACAGGCTGACGGTGTAGCTCGCGGTCGAGTTGCGGAAGCCGGGGTGGAATTCCTCGGTCACCGCCGCGCCGCCGACGACGTGGCGGCGTTCGAGTACGCGGACCTTCAGCCCGGCGCGCGCCAGGTAGAAGGCGCAGACGAGGCCATTGTGGCCACCGCCGATGATAAGGGCGTCGTACTTCTTGGTCATTCTCGATATCCTGATGAACCCAAAACCCGTTCGTGCTGAGCTTGTCGAAGCACCGTCCTTCTCTTCCGCCGTAAGAAAGAAGAGCAGCCCTTCGACAAGCTCAGGGCGAACGGTGGTTTGTTGGCTTGGGACGCCTGCTCCACCCCGGCGCCGGCGCCCGGTGCAGCCGTGCCTCCGGTATCCGTTCCCGGATCTTCCGCGCGAAGCTCCGCAGGCACACCTCGCTCGCGCCGATCGGGCCGATCTCGTAGCTTTGCGAGGCCATGCCCTGCTGGACACGCTCGATCAGCCAGGTATCCTCGGCATTGACGGTGCGGTTGATGCGCCAGTTGGCATAGCGCACCAGCTTCATTTCGCGACGCCCATCGGGCAGCGCGAAGGCCATCTCGCGCAGCACCGAGACGGTCGGCGAGAGCGGCAGCCACTGCATGAAGTCGACCTGGTCGGGATAGATGTCGAACGCCATGTTGGGCCACAATTTGTAATAGAGCCACAGCCGCCGATGGCTCTCCGGCAGATGCGGGGCGGCCGGCAGATGCTGCTGGTAGAAGCGCTCCCACGGGTCGTTCGAGCGGCGCTCGACCAGCCGGCCGGACATCTTGTCGACCCAGCCCTTGGCCTCGATCGCATAGCTGGCGCCGAACAAGCGGGTCAGCCCGTCATGCGCGACCGGGATGTGGAGGTTGTCGGAATAATTGTCGCCGACATTCTTCCAGTTTACCGCGCGCTCGCGCAGCCGGACCGGGCTGAGCGTGCGCATCTCGGCGAAACGGTAAGGCGCGATCTCCTCGGCATAGGGCGACATCATCGCCGCGACGGAGGGGCCGCCATCATCCTCCAGCCGGACGAACACGAAGCCCTGCCAGATCTCGACCTCGACCGAGGCAAGACCGCTCTTGGCCATGTCGAGCGCCGGATAGTCGGCGCGCATCGGCACGCCGGTCAGCCGACCGTCGAGCGCGTAGCTCCAGGCGTGGTACGGGCAGACCAGCTTCTTCGCGCAGCCGCTTGCGCCCTCCACCAGCCGCATTGCGCGGTGGCGACAGACGTTGCTGAAGGCGCGCACCTCACCATCGTCGCCGCGGACGACGATGACGCTTTCGCCGATATAGTCGATGCTGTGCCAGTCACCCGGCTCGGCGAGGTCGCCGACATGGCAGACGATCTGCCATGACGGGCGGATGACACGCGCCACCTCGACCTCGAAATATTCCGCATCGGTGTAGAGCCAGCCCGGCAGGCTCCAGTCGGCGTCGGGATCATGCGCCTCACCGATGTCCGCGACGCGGTGCGCCATGATCGCCTCCGAAAGCTTGTTATACGATCGTATAACAACTGGCGGCGCCGGGCAATCCGCTATATCTGTACGGCGATGTCCGTGCCCGCGTTTACCCGCAGCGAACCCGATGCGCGCCGCCTGAGCCTGATCGAGGCGACCGCGCGCGTGCTGGCGCGCGAGGGCGCCGCCGGTACGTCGGTACGCACCATCGCCAGCGAGGCGGGCGTTTCGCCGGGCCTGGTCGGCCATTATTTCGATGGCGTCGATGCGCTGATCGCGGCGACCTATGGCCATGTCGGCGAGCAGGTCAGCGCCGCGCTCGGTGCGGCGATCGCCGCGGCGGGTGACGATCCGCGCGCACGGCTCCGCGCCTATGTCACTGCGAGCTTCGACCCGCCGATCGCCGACCCCGTCTTGCTGGCGACCTGGCTGGCCTTCTGGAGCCTGGTCAAGGCACGGCCCGACATCGCCGCGCTGCACGACGAAATCTATGCCGGCTATCGCCACGACCTCGAAACGCTGCTCGGCGCCTGCGGCATCGCGCCCGATGGCCTTCGCCTCGCCGCGATTGCCATCACCGCGCTGGTCGACGGACTGTGGCTCGAACTGTGCCTGTCGCCGCACAGCTTCACCCCGGCCGAGGCGAAGATGATCACCGAGCGGCAGATCGAGGTTCTGCTGAGCCGCAGCTGAGCGACCGACGGGTTGGCGAAAATCGGCGGAAGGCGCTAAGCGCCTGTCATGGCGAAGACGCATCCGTTCCTGTCGATCCACAGCCACGGGCTGATCCGTGTCGGCGCGTGCACCCCGCTCGCGACGGTCGGCGATCCGATGGCCAATGCCGAGGCGGCGATCACGCTGGCCCATGACGGGCACAAGGCGCATGCCGACCTGCTGGTCTTTCCCGAGCTCAACATCAGTTCCTATGCGATCGACGACCTGCATCTGCAGGATGCGCTGCAAGCCGCGACCGCCGAGGCGCTGTCGGCGGTCGTCGCGGCCAGCGCCAAGCTGCGGCCGGTGCTGCTGGTAGGCGCCGCGCTGCCGCGCAATGGGCGGTTGTACAATTGCGCGGTGGTCATCGCTCGGGGTCGGGTGCTGGGCGTGGTGCCCAAGACCTTCCTGCCCAATTACCGCGAATATTATGAGAAGCGCTGGTTCGCCAGCGGCGCCGGGCTGACCGGGCTCGAGATCGAGGTTGCCGGACAGGCCGCGCCGTTTGGCACTGACCTGATCTTCGCCGCGAGCGACCTCGCCGACTTCACCTTTCACGTCGAGATCTGCGAGGACTTCTGGGCGCCGACCCCGCCCTCGACGCAAGGCGCGCTGGCCGGGGCGTTGATCTGTTGCAACCTGTCGGCCTCCAACATCGTGATCGGCAAGGCGCGCGAGCGGGCGATGCTGTGCGCGTCGCAAAGTGCCCGTGCGATCTGCGCCTATGTCTTCTCCGCCGCCGGGCCGGGCGAGAGCAGCACCGACCTCGCCTGGGACGGCCAGGGCACGATCCACGAGCTGGGCGAGCTGATCGCCGAATCGGCGCGCTTCGGCCGCGCGCCGGAAATGCTGCTCGCCGATGTCGATGCCGGCCGGCTGCGCCAGGAGCGGATGCGCAACGGCAGCTTCAACGATGCCGCGGCGCAGGCCGGGCATCCCGAGAAGGGTTTCCGTCGCGTCAGCTTCGATCACAAGCCCGACTTCAAGGATATCGGCCTGTTGCGCGACATCCGCCGCTTCCCGTTCGTGCCCAACGCGCCGGAGAAGCTCGACGCCGACTGTTACGAGGCGTTCAATATCCAGGTCGAGGCGCTGATCCAGCGCTTTATCGCCGCGCGGGCCGAGCGGCTGGTGATCGGCGTGTCGGGCGGGCTCGATTCCACGCACGCGCTGATCGTCGCGGCCAAGGCGATGGACCGGCTGGACCTGCCGCGCGACCGCATCCTCGCCTTCACCATGCCGGGCTTCGCCACCGGCGACACGACCAAGACCAATGCCTGGAAACTGATGCGCGCGCTCGGCGTCGATGGCGACGAGATCGATATCCGCCCGGCGGCCAAGCAGATGCTGGCCGATATAGGTCACCCTTATGGCAAGGGCGAGCCGGTCTATGACGTGACCTTCGAGAACGTCCAGGCCGGGCTGCGCACCGATTATCTGTTCCGCCTCGCCAACCAGCGCGGCGGGCTGGTGGTCGGCACCGGCGACTTGTCCGAGCTGGCGCTGGGTTGGTGCACCTATGGCGTCGGCGACCAGATGAGCCACTATGCCGTCAATGCCGGCGTGCCCAAGACGCTGATCCAGTATCTGATCCGCTGGTGCATCCGCACCGACCAATATGACGGCGAGACCGATGCGGTGCTCGAGGCGATCCTCGCCACCGAGATCTCGCCCGAACTGGTACCGGCCGGCGCGGACGGCGCGCTGCAGAGTACCGAGGCGCGGATCGGACCCTATGCGCTCAACGACTTCTTCCTGCACTATGTCGTGCGCCACGGCATGGCACCGTCGAAGATCGCGTTCCTCGCGCTGCACGCCTGGGGCGATGCGGAGGCGGGCCGCTGGCCGCGCGACGTGCCGCTCGCCGCACGACAGGCCTATGACCTGGCGACGATCAAGGCATGGCTGGAGAAGTTCCTGTTCCGCTTCTTCACGATCAGTCAGTTCAAGCGCTCGGCGATTCCCAACGGGCCCAAGGTCTCGGCCGGCGGGGCACTCTCGCCGCGCGGCGACTGGCGCGCGCCCTCCGACGGCACCGCCGCGCCGTGGCTTGCCGAGCTGGCCAACAATACGCCCTGACATCCGGCCGACGCGGCTATTGTTGCAACGCGGAATATTTCGCTTGCGTGACTCGGCCATTCCCGTTTCAATCGGGCAGGAAAGCGATCGCGGTCGCTTTCCTTGATGCCGAGGTACTGCGCCGGGAGTCGCATGCCGAAGCTCGGCGCGTTTCGTGAGTAAGGATTTAGCATCGCAGCAACGACGCCCGGCCAACATGGGCGTCACAGGGCAGAGGGTGACTGAACCGGCGTGACTCATTTCGGGGAACGCTTCGGTGACAATGAACGACACGTTATCTGAACTCCCGCGTGTGCCGATGACCGGCACGGCACTTTCGACTCGCCAGGCTCCCTCGAGCGCTTTCGCTTCGCCTCGCGGTGACGCATGACCCTGGCATCGCAAGGCTGGCTGGTTCCGCTCATCGCCATGCTCGCCGCCGGATTGCTGGCCGGTTTCGCGGCGGGGATCTTCGGCATCGGCGGCGGCTTCGTCGTCGTGCCGGCGCTGTTCGTGGTGCTGCCGCTGCTCGGCGGTATCCATAGCCAATATGCCCATGTCGCGATCGGCACCTCGGCTGCGACGATCATCATCACCTCGCTCAGATCGCTGCGATCGCACGCCCAGCGCGGCGCGGTCGAGTTCGAGGTGCTGAAAAGCTGGGCGCCATGGATCATCATCGGCGACGGGATCGGCGTGCTGCTCGCCGGCCATGTCGAGGGTCATGTGCTGACGATGATCTTCGCCAGCGGCGTGCTGCTGATGTCGCTCAATTTCCTCGTACCGGGCCTTGGCGGGCGCCAGATCAGCGACGAGATGCCGGTCGGCATGATGCGGGTCAGCATCGCTGGCGGACTTGGCACCTTCTCCTCGCTGCTCGGCATCGGCGGCGGCACGATCGCGATCATGGTGATGACGCTGTGCGGCCGCTCGATCCACCGCGCGATCGCCACCGCCTCGGGCATCGGCACGCTGATCGCGGTACCCAGCGCGATCGGCTTCGCGATCATCGGCCTGAAGGAGCCGGGCCTGCCCTGGGGCTCGCTCGGCTATGTCAACCTGCCCGCGACACTGGCGATCTCGTCGATGTCGATCCTCACCGCCCCGCTCGGCGTCGCCGCCGCGCACAGCCTCGAGCCGAACGTGCTGAAGCGCGTGTTCGGCGTCTATCTCGTCCTGATTGCCGTGTTGATGTTCCGTAACGCCATGAAGATCTGACCTAGGGGAAAGAAAATGGACCAGACCGATATCGTGACCGAAGAAGTCCGCGACGACGTGTTGAGCCGCGGTTACTCGCGCCGCCAGCTGGCGCAAATCGCCGCCATTTTCGGCGTCGGGGCGGCCGCCGCCACGCTGGGCAAGCCGGCCTGGGCCTCGGGCGGGGTGCCCGACCCGGCACCCACCGCCAAGGTGCGGATCGGCGCCAACGAGTGCTGGACCGGGCCGCTCGCGCCCGGTCAGGCGGCCGCGCGTGCAATGGTCATGAACGGCAATCGCTACGCGCCGCACGACGAGCGCGGCGACTTCATCAAGGCGGTGATGTCGGTCGAGGGCGTGCCCTATGACCATGTCGCGCCCTGGCCCGGATCGAGCGACCCGCTGTCGCGCTCGGTCGTGACCTTCTGCTCGCCGACGCGCGGGCTGGTCACCGCCGACCCGACCTTCGAGCTCGCCGGGCGCACCGCCGCCTGGCTCAAGGTCCCGGTCAAGGCCGTGCCGCTGACCCCCGACCACCGCCACGACGTCAAGGCGATGCTCGCCGCCGACCCCAATGCCGGGCTCTATTACATCTGCACCCCCAACAACCCGACCGGCACGATCACCCCGCTCGCCGATATCGAGTGGCTGCTGGCCAACAAGCCGGCCGATGCGATGGTGCTGATCGACGAGGCCTATACCCATTTCGCCGGCGTGCCGACCGCATCCTACCTCGCGGCCAAGCGCAAGGATGTGATCGTCATGCGCACCTTCTCGAAGATCTTCGGCATGGCCGGGATGCGCATGGGCTATGTCATGACCAACCCGGATAATCTCGCCAGGATGATGCGCTATGACGGCGGCATGCAGTCGGGCGCGCTGCCCCTGCCCTCGCTGGTCTGCGCCACCGCCAGCCTGACCGCCGCGCCGTTGATCGCCGCCCGCCGCACCCAGATGCAGGCGGCGCGCGGCATGACGCTCGACCATCTCAAGAAGCGCGGGCTGACGGTCGTGCCGACCAACGCCAACATGTTCATGGTCGACTGGAAGACCAAACAGGCCAAGGACGTGCAGGCAGCGTTCCGCGCGCAGAGCGTCGAGATCGGCCGCTCCTGGCCGATCTGGCCGACAGTGTCGCGTATCACGGTCGGGTCGATGGCCGATATGCAGGCTTTCTGCCTGGCGCTCGACAAGGTCATGGCGTGAGGGGCACGCGCGCTGTTGGGAACTGAGCGGGTCGACGAATTCCCTGCCAGCGGGCCGCTGGCAGGGAATTTCGTTATTTTTCGCAGCATCTGGCAGGGAATTTCCGCGCGACGATGTTGGATCGTGCGGCTGGACCAGCAAGCCAGATTGATGTTCGGGCGCGAGACGATGCATGGCCAGCATCTGACGCGGAATCGCCAACCGGTGAATCATCGTCGGCGCGAGGGCGTTGGCGGAAAATTGCGCGCGTCACGCCAGAACGAGTCCGGCGTGACGAAGTGATTTAACCTGATCGTATTCGCGCGGCGGCGAGCCTATTTCCGCTGCTTCCGCGCGGCGTAGCGCGCGTCGCGGGCGGCCTTGGCTTCCATCAGCGACATCTTGGTGCGCTCGACGGCGGCGTTCTTCTCGGCGGCGGCGGCTTCGGCGGCGGCGATCTCGGCTTGGCGGGCGGCCTCGATGGCGGCGAGCTTTTCCTGCTTGGCCTGTTCGATCGCGAGCCGCTTGGCCTCGCGCTTCTCCAGCTCGGCGGCTTCCTTGGCGGCGCGCGCCGCGGCGCGCGCGGCGACGACCGCCGGATCGACGGCCGGCCTGGACTTCAGTTTCTCCAGCGCCCTTTGCTTGGCCTGCGCGGAAAGCGCCGCGCGGTCACTGAAGGTCGGTTCCTTATAAGCCATCGGTTCTTCTCGAGGCCGCACGCGCGGCGGTGGACATGGCGGAGAGGGTGAATTCGAACTCAGGGCCTAACCCCTTGTTCTCCGGCACTTCTCCGTCGGTGATGAAATCCGAGATACCACGAAATGTATCACGAAAACTTTTTCGCCTGAAAACCGCCACTTGTCGCGCCAGTTCGACTGCGGGCGCCTCTATCGAACTCACGGTACATGGTCAAGCGGCGGGCGCTCGCGCGGCAGTGGCAAGACGTCCGGAAAGCCGCTTCAGACGCGGTGCTTCCTGCCCTCGAAGCCATCCTTGACCTCCTCGATCCAGGCGATGAATTCTCGCTCGCTCCAACGCGAAGCACCCGGGGACAGCCGGAAATTTGCCTTCGCTGACAAGGCGGCAGGTCATCGATTTTCCCAAGCCCGCGCGTCGCTTCGCTTCATCCAACTTGAGAAAGCGCTCGGGTTCCAGCCCGCCGCTCATTTCGTGGTCCGTCAGCAAAATGCAGCACCGGTCCGACCATTCTATAATTGACATGATTTCACAGCGAAGAACCCTTATACATGCGACCGTTGCGGCATTCGAGTTTGTAGACAATGCGCTTCGGTCGGCGGGTTGAGGAGGAGCGATGACAGCCGACGGCCAGCGCGTGCCTTCTCACGAGAGCACCGATTCCCGAAACCTCGCCCCTTTTTTCCGGTATGACTTCGATCCGGTAAAGCACCGCGTTCACACGCACTATTCAGGCTTCTGGAGCGAGCAGGTCGCGGTACGCGCGCTTACGGCGTTCCGCTCAGCGCTGCGCGTCACGAGTTCCGGAAACAAACCCATCACCTTGCTTGACGATTGCCGCGATTGGCCCACCCAGTCGAAGGTGGTTGCGGAAATTACCGAGCGGTTCGTGGAAATCTGTCGCGAATTTCCGATAAAGCGCAATGCGATGATCGTCCCCAGCGCGCTGGTGCGCATGCAGGTGCGCAGGACGCTGGTCGATTTCGACATCTGCGAAATCTTCACGACATTTGAAGAGGCGGATGCGTGGCTCGCCGAAGTCGAGCCTGGCGTCACGCCGTGATGCGGGGTACGATGTCCATAGCGCTCATGTCCCGAGCGCACCCAGCATGGCGTATTTGATATCCAGATATTCGGCCAGGCCATGTCGTGACCCTTCACGACCCAGCCCCGATTGCTTGATGCCGCCGAACGGCGCCACCTCGGTCGACAGCGCGCCGTCGTTGACGGCGACCATGCCACATTCCAGCGCCTCCATGACGCGCCAGACCCGCCCCATGTCGCGCGCGAACATATAAGCGGCCAGGCCGTACGGCGTGGCGTTGGCCAGCGCGATCGCTTCGGCTTCGTCGGTGAAGCGCATGACCGGGGCTACCGGGCCAAAAATTTCCGACTGGACGATCGGCATGCCGGCATGCACCCCGGTCAGCACTGTCGGGTCGAGGAAAGCGCCACCCGCCCCGGTTCCGCCGCAACGGACTTCGGCACCAAGCTCCACCGCTCGCCGGACCAGATCGCCGACCCGCCGTGCAGCCCCGGCGTCGATGAGCGGGCCGATATCGGTTTCCGCCAAACGACCATCGCCGGCCTTCAGCCGTGCGACGCGCGCAACCAGCTTTTCGACGAAGGCATCGTGGACAGAGTCCTGAACCAGGATCCGGTTGGCACAGACGCAGGTTTGGCCGGCGTTGCGAAATTTCGCCACCAGCACCGCATCTGCGGCGACGTCGAGGTCTGCGTCGTCGAACACGAGGAACGGTGCGTTTCCGCCGAGTTCAAGGCTCAGCCGCGTGATCTGGTGCGCGGCTTGCGCCATCAGGATTTTGCCCACGCGGGTGGACCCGGTGAAGCTCAGCTTGCGGACCAGCGGATGCGTGCAGAAGACGCGCCCTGCCATCGCGGGATCGGTCGTCGGTGCGACCGCGAACAGGCCGACGGGTATCCCCGCCCGGTGAGCGAGCAACTCGAGAAACAACGCCGAGAGCGGGGTCGCCTCGGCAGGCTTCACCACCATCGAGCAACCGGCAGCCAGCGCGGGGGCGACCTTGCGCGTGATCATGGCGACGGGGAAATTCCACGGCGTGATCGCGGCGCAGGTGCCTACCGGCTGGCGAAGCGTGAGCAGGCGCTTGCCGCTGTGGTGCGAGGGTATGATCTCACCATAGGCGCGCTTGCCTTCTTCTGCGAACCACTCGATGAACCCGGCGCCGTAACGCACCTCGGACCGCGCCTCGGCGAGCGGCTTGCCACTTTCGAGCGTGACGATCTCCGCCAGTTCTTCGAGGTGCTCAAGCACCAGCGCATGCCAGCGGCGCAGCAGATCGGCCCGCTCCTGCGCGGTCCTGCGTGCCCAATCGGATCGGGCGTGGTCTGCGGCGACGATCATCTGCGCCAGTTCGGTCTCGTCGCAGATCCCGACGGTGGCGATCAGGGTGCCGTCGCCAGGGTTATACACCTCCAGCCCGGCGCCGGACGTCAGCCGATCGGCCAGCGGCGCCAACAGGTCGCATGTCATGTTCGGGCCATTTTGCGTGCGCGTTGGTCTTGCCGTCACAGCATTCTCTTCAGGACATCGGTGTCGCGGTCGCGATCCAGAAACCGGTGCTTCAGCGCGCCGAGGATGTGCAGCACCGCGAAGAAGAGCAGCGCATAAGCGAGTACATGGTGCAGCCATTCGAACACCGCGAACGCCTTGTCATTCTTCGGCAGGAGTTCCGGCAGCATGAGGCCGAAGAACGGGACGCCGTCGCTCTGCGTGAAGCTGCTCGACATCGCATAGCCCATCAGCGGCACGAGCAAGGCGAGCGTATAGAGAATGCGGTGCGTAGCGTGCGACAACAGGACTTCCCAGCGCGCCAGGCCAGCGGGCAGCGCCGGTATACGCGCGCGCCTGCGGACGAGCAAGGCCACCAGCACCAGCAGCAGGACCAGGATGCCGAACTGCTTGTGGTTGGGGAACAGGATCGCCTGCCACGGATCGTTCTCGGGCAGGATGTTCATCATCAGCCATCCCACGAAGACCAGACCCAGGATCAGGATTGCGCGTGTCCAGTGCAGGATCCGTATCGCCAGCGGATAGCGCTCGACAACATCAGATTTGTCCACGTTCATGACCGCGTTCCTCCACCCATGTCAAAGATAGATGCCGCGCGAATAGCCACCGTCAATGGTGATAGACTGCCCGGTGATCGACGCGGCTGCAGCGCTTGCAAGAAAGACGACAGCATCTCCGATTTCGGCGGGCACCAGCAAGCGCCCGGTGGGGATGTCGGCCCGGAACCGCGCCTCGATTGCGGTCGCGCTGGATCCCTCCTTGCGGGCCATGTCGTCGAACAGCTCGTTGAGATGCGGCGTGCGGACGATGCCGGGATGAACGGCGTTAACCGTGATTCCGCTGGTGCCGAGCTGGTCCGACAGGACCTTCGTCAGATGCGACACCGCCGCATTGCGAAGGCCGCTCAACGTGTCGCTGGATCGACCGGTCAAGCCGCCGATATGCACGATCCGGCCATTGCCCTGCCGTTTCATCGCTGGAGCCACCGCCTGGCTGAAGCGCAGATAGCCGCCCACCTTGGTGTCGAAATCGCCGGTCAGCGCGTCTACGTCGATCGCTTCGATGGCGCCGCCGATCGGCGTGCTGCTCGCCGCCGCGTTGACGAGGACATCGATGCGGCCAAAACGGCTCAGCACTGCCTCCACGCAGGCCTTTACGGACGCTGCGTCCGTCACATCGGATGGTTCGATTTCGATGGCCGCCGTCGTTCGCGCCGAAAGATCGTTAGCAACCGCCCGCAGCCTTTCCGCGCGGCGTGCCGTCAGGACGATGCTGTGGCCCGCGTTTGCCAGCGCCGCAGCGATCGCAGGCGCAAGCCCGCCGCTCCCGCCGGTGACGAGCGCGACGGGGGCCGACACCATCGTCACGGCAATTCCGCCTGAATCAGTAGCGGGCCGTCGAGGGCGAGGCCACGCGTGAGCGCGTCCTCTAACGCGCCGACATTCGTCACCCGGACAGCCTCCACGCCGTAACCCTTCGCCAGCGCGGTCCAATCCGCCCGCGGATTGTCGAGGCGGGTGAGCGATGCGATCACGGGATCGGCCAGTTCCGCATCGGCCCGGCTCAATTCCGTCTGCAGGATGCCGTAGCGATGGTTGGCAGCCAGGACGATCGTGACCGGCAACTTCTCGCGCGCCATCGTCCAGAGCGATTGCAGGGTGTAATGCCCGCTGCCGTCCGATTGTAGCGCAATCACACGGGAGTCAGGCGCACCGATCGCGGCACCGACCGCGCAAGGGAGCCCCTGCCCGATGGCGCCGCCGGTGTTGGTCATCACACGGTGGCGGCGCGCGCGGTGCGCCTGGCGCAGCCACGGTCCGCCCAGCGTCGAGCCCTCGAGCGAGATGACGGCGCCTTCGGGCAAGTGCCGGACCAGCGTCTCGACGATACCGTCGGGCGTCAGCGGGGCCGCTGCATCCACGAATGAAGGTTGTGCGGCGACCACGCTCGTTAGGGGCACATCGGCTGTATCGAGCGCCTGTCCCAATGCCGTCAGCGCCGCCACCCCGTCCTCGCCGCGCTCGCTCAGCGTCAGCAAGCGGTCGTCGGGGACGAGCTGGCTGGGATACCCCTCATAGCCGAAATAGCTGATCGGTGCGCGCGCTCCGACGAGAACGACGCGGGAATTTCCCATCTGCGTAAGCACATCGTCGGGGAAATAGGCCTGCCGCTCGATCCGCGGCAAATCGCCCCCGAGCGCGACGATAGCAGGATAGGGCTCCATCAGCACGCGCCCGCCCACCTTCGCGACGATCGCAGCGGCAGCGCGCTGCCCGGCCTCGGCAAGCGCATCGCCGCCCAGCAGCAGGATCAGGTCGTCATTGCTGGTGATGCGGTCGGCGAGGGACAAGATCCTGTCCTGCGGCACGGCCGTGGGCCGCTGTGCACTGTCCTCCGCCTGCGTGTCATCTGAAGCGGGGAGCGCATCCATCACGTCGGTCGGCACGATCAGGACGGTCGGCCCGCCTACTGCCGCGCGCGCCGCGCGCATGGCGCTCGCCGCGTCGGCGGCGATCGCCGGTGCGGTGGCGGAAGTCATCCGCACGACCTTTACCGACACCGGTGACGCGAGCGATTCGATGTCCGAGGTCAGCGGCGCGTCATAGGGGAGGTGCCACTGGGCATGGTCGCCGATGATGGTGACGATACCGGAACCCGCGCGCCGCGCATTGTGGAGATTGGCGATGCCGTTGGCGAAGCCCGGACCGAGATGAAGCAAGGTCAGCGCGACATCGCCCGAAACCCGCGCGAACCCGTCCGCCGCGCCAGTGCACACGCCCTCGAACAGGCAAAGCACCGTGCGGATTTCGGGCACATGCGCCAGCGCCTCGACCAGCGCCAGTTCGGTCGTGCCAGGATTGGCGAAGCATAGCTTCCCGCCGCCCGCCTCCAACGCCTTCAACAGCGCCACCGCCCCGTTCACCGGCTTCCTGCCTTTGGTCGTCATTTCAATTCCTTGTCGCGGTCGTTACGACGAAATGCCGCGCACCGCGACGCCCGCCAGAAAACCCTGAACCAGCGCGTGAAAGACGGCGGGAGCGTCATCATGCACGTAATGGCTGGCGTCCGGCACCGTCGCATAAGTGATGCGCTGGTTGCGGCGCACCATCTTCTGAACCGTTTCCAGCGGGCAAAAATCCGATCGGCCACCGCGGATGATGAAGGTCGGCGTGGTGATCGCCTCCACGACCGGCCACAGATCGACCACCCGCTCCGGATCGGAATGGAGGCGGGTACGACTGATTCCGGCGGCGTCGTAGCGCCATGTCACGCCGCCATCGGGCGCGTCCCTCAGGCTTTCGGAAAGCCGCTGTTCGAGCCCTTCTTCCCCGACGGTGGGTCGCGCGGCACGCCAATAAGCCCGCGCCTCGGCCCAATTCGCGAAACGGACAGGCAGCGCCGCCATCTCGGCCTTGATCCGCTCCGCGCCCGCACCGCTGGCCGACGAACCGGGTGCGATGTCCTCGATCATCAGCGCGTCGAGGCGCTCCGGGTTGCGCGCCGCATACACATAGGCAGTCGTGCCGCCCATCGAGTGGCCGAGCAGCACGAAACGCCCAATCTCCAGCCAGGCGAGCATGTCTTCCAGATCGGCCAGGTAGGCGTCGGTGTAGTAATTGCAGGCCGGATCCCACGCGCTTTCGCCCCGGCCGCGCTGGTCGACCGCGATCAGCCGCCACTCGCCCGCAAGCGCCGCCGCAAGCGCGCGCCACGTGCCGGAAAAGCCCCGAAGACCGTGCAGCAGGACGAGCGGTCGCGCGGCGGGATCGCCCCATTCCCGCACGCGCAGGTCAAGCCCGTCGCGCGTGCGGATCATGGTTTCGCGCTCGCCAGGCAGCGTGCGCGGCGGCGGCGGCGCTCGGCTCTCGGCGGGTGAAACATGCGCTACCACGGTCGTCAAACCAGGCCATCCTCGCCCTGGACGTCTCGAGCCTTAAGGCCGCCGAGCCGCGCGTTGAGGCGTCCGCGCGTGGCAAAGGCCCAGCAAACGATGACTTCGTCGCGGTTGGGCGCGTCGTCGAACGAAACGCTCATCGTGTCATAGTGCGAGCGGACGTAAAGCGCGTCCTTGTGGGCGAGAGGGATGTCCAGGATGGTGCCGGGCACGCCGCGCTTGCCGGTGGACGGCACCCAAGATTTGCCGCCGCCGACGGCGTCGCGAACGGGATTGGCCGCTGGATTGGTCAGGAGCGCATTGCCGTGCTCATATTCGCCATCGAGCCCGACCATGATGGCCTTGCCGTAGCTTTCGATGGGGATACCGCCGGTCAGCACCTGCAGCCGGCGCCCGATTTCGACGCCAAGGGCTGGCGACGCCTCTATCCATGCGCCCAGGTCCGCTTCGTACTTCCCGGCGTAGGGATTATGGATGCACGCGCCGATCAGGTACTTCAGGATCGGCGCGCCGTCCGCAGGGGCACCGGTCTCGCCCGCCGCGATCTCCTCGATCTGGCTGAACCATTTCCGAATGTGGAATGTACCGAAATTGGCCTCACGACGGGTCATGTCCCGCTTTCCTTTTCTTGCAGATGAAAAATGAACGTCACTGCGCCCGGGAACCGGACGGCGTCGTCAGCGCCGCGAGATCGACCAGATCGGCCTTACCCTTGTTGCGGGAAAGCTGGTCGATCGCGGCACCGCCCGATCGCGGTACCGTCTGGTGGAACACCTCCAGCATGTGGCCGTCGGGATCGTAGAAATAGATGCCGACCGAGACGCCGTGGTCGAGCGTTTCGTGCAGGCGCACGCCTTTTTCCTGGAACGATACGAGCATCTTGCGGAGATCGTCGAGATCGGTGCTGGCAAGCTCAAGGCCGATATGCTCGAACTCACGGCCTTTACTCGCGCCGGGTTCCTCGGGAAACAGCGCGATGTCATGGTCGCTCTCGCCGAACGACATGAACACGCCGCCCTTGTACGGACCATCGGACACGCGCGCGACGACCGTCATGCCAAGAACGTCGCCGTACCACGCGCTCGAAGCCTCCGGGTCCGCGACGTAGAGAACGACATGGGCGATCCGCGCGATCTTAACGGGTGACATGGGGCAGCTCCCGATTGGCGGGCACGCCCGGCACCCAGAGAATGTCGGTGATTTCGCTGAACGAGCGCCACTCCTTCTGCCAGCTCTCGCCGCCATTGGTGCTGCGGTACAGTTCGCCGAACTTGGTGCCGGTCAGCAGCAATTCGGGATCCGCGTCGTTGCCGCCGAATGCCCAGATGCAGCTGGTTGCCGGGGCGGACAGCGTGGTCTTCTCCCATGTCGCGCCAGCGTCCTTCGAGAGCATAACGGCGCCGGTCGTGCCCGGCGTGCCGTCACCGATGCCAAGGGCGATCTCGGTTTCGCTGCCGGGCTTGCGCAACAGGCAGCGCGAATAGCGCAGACCCCACGTCGCCTGAGCATTCTGGCGCGTCCAGGTCTGCCCGTCGTCCGTGGAGCGATACAGCGCGATCACGGTGAGCGCGAGGATGACCTTCGGCTCCCCCTTGAGGATTACGATGTCGTGCAGATCGGAATTACCGCCATGCTCCGACCAGATCGTGTCGATGCGCTCCCAGCTGTCGCCGCCATCGCGGCTGCGGTGCAGACCGCCCTCTTCCACGCCTGCCCACACGTCCATGGGATCGTCGGGATCGACGCACAGCGCCAGCATGCGCGGGCGGCTGACGCCCAGGCAGCGCTCCGGCATTTCCAGCGGCGTGCGTTCCCAGGTCTTGCCCGCATCGTGCGAGCGAAACAGGATCGCCCGCGTGGGCGATCCGGTACCGGCGTACATGATCTCGGGGTTGCTTCGGCTGACCGCGAGCTTCCACAAGGCATAATCGTTGAGCGCGCAATCGATCCGGTGCCAATGCGCGCCGCAATCCTCGCTGTAGAACAGGCCGCGTTCCGTCCCGGCAAACACACCTTCGGGTCTTGCCGGGTCTGCAAGCAGGCAGCGGACGCAATCGTCATATTCAAGATCCTGGCCGATGTTCAGCCTGTACCAATGCTCGCCATCATCATGGCTTCGCATCACCGCCTGACCGTCGGTGGCGACAATCAATGTCTTCTGCATAAAGTTTTCCTGCCTGTCGTTTGGCGATCTCAGCTGAGGTTGACCCAGACACTTTTGGTTTCGGTGTAGAGTTCTACGCCTTGCCGACCATGCTCCCGGCCCCACCCCGATTGTTTGAAGCCACCGAACGGCGTCGCGTTGTCGACCATGTTGAAGCAGTTAATCCATACCGTGCCCGCACGCACGGCGTCGGCGAGCCGGTGCGCGGACTTGATGTCGTTGGTCCAGATTCCGGCGGAGAGGCCGAAATCCGAGTCGTTCGCCTGGCGCACAAGGTCTTCCGGGTCGGTCCAGGACAAGGCGCTCAGCACCGGGCCGAAGATTTCTTCGCGCACCACCCGCATCGAGGGGGCGGCGCCGGCAAGGATCGTCGGCGCGAAGAAAAAGCCCTTGTCCAGGCTGCTGGCGAGATCGGCCGGGCGGGTGCCGCCGATCAGCAATTCGGCACCTTCCTCCTGCCCGATCCGCACGTAATCGCTGACGCGGTCCCACTGCTCCTCGGACACGAGCGGACCGAACGTCGTCTCGGGATCGAGGCCGTTGCCGATCTTGAGCTTGGCGGCCTGATCGGCGATCGCGGCCAGCAGGCGGTCGTAGATCGAGGCGTGCGCGTACAGGCGCGAGCCTGCCGTGCAGGTCTGCCCCTGGTTGAAGAAGATGCCGCTTGCGATCGAGGCTGCCGCCGCGTCGATATCGGCATCCGCCAGCACGATCTGAGGTGATTTGCCGCCCAGTTCAAGGCTGACCTTCTTGAGATTGCCGGTGGCGGCGCGAACGATGAGCTTCCCGACCTCGGTCGACCCGGTGAAAGCGACCTTGTCGACGTCGGGATGTTCGACCAGCGCCGCACCCGCTTCGCCGAAACCGGTCACGACGTTGACGACGCCCGCCGGAAAGCCCGCTTCCAGCGCCAACTCGCCAAGCCGGAGCGCGGTCAGCGGCGTCTGCTCGGCGGGCTTGAGCACTACGGTGCAACCGGCAGCCAGCGCCGGCGCAACTTTCCATGCCGCCATCGACATCGGGTAGTTCCACGGCACGATCAGCCCCGCGACCCCGATCGGCTCGCGCGTCGTATAATTCAGGATACGCGCGCCGCTGCGCGGAGACACCGGCAGCGTCTCGCCGCCAAGCTTCGTGGGCCAGCCAGCATAATAGCGAAAGGTGCGAATGGACCCTTCGATCTCGACCCAGCGCGTCATGCTCACGGGCTTGCCGTTGTCCATACATTCGAGGACGGCGAGTTGGTCGGCGTCGCGCTCGATCAGATCTGCAAAGTTGAGCAGCAGATTGGAGCGATCGACGGCGCTCATGCGGCGCCAGGCGGGGTTCTCGAACGCACGCCGCGCTGCAGCGACTGCGCGCGCTACGTCTTCGGACTCGCCGTGCGCGACCTGGGCGATTTCAGCACCGGTCGCAGGATTGAACGTGGCGAAGCTGCGCCCCGATGCCGCAGGCACGAGCTTGCCGTCGATCACCAGCATGCGCGGCGCCCGCGCAAGATCGGCGGCGAGGCTGTCGGCCTGTTGGAATGCGGTTTTCTGCGTCGTCGACATCGTGCCCTGCGCCTTTTCGATAAGCCATGCACAGTTTCATCTCACGGCATGAATCGTTCTCCCATCCGTCTCGCATATCGAACAATGATAATCAATAACGTTTAGCTGTTGCATATGGTAGACAATCGGAAGCCCGTACGATAACGATCCGGACGACCTTCTCACGCGGAGCTGGACTTGCTTGTGGAAACGATATCGGCCGAGGTCGCAGATTTGGTTCGTGGACTTACCGATCCCGTGCGATCGGGGCGGATTGCCGCACCTGCCGCGCTTGAAATGGATGAGGGCTACCGCGTGCAAGCGGCGGTCTTCGCTGCGCTGGGCCGCACCGTTGCCGCCTGGAAGATCGGCCTGACGAGTGAAGCCGCGCAACATGCGCATGGCACTTGCACGCCTGCGGCCGGACGCCTGTCCGCGAATGCGCTGTTCCGGTCAGGCGCGCGGGTCTCGCCACCGCCGGGCGAGGTTTACGTCGAAGCCGAACTGGTCGTGGAGATGGGCAGCGACCTGCCCCACGAGAAGGCGCCGTTCGATTGCGAGGCCGTCGCGGCGGCGATCGGCCCGGTCTATGCTGCGATCGAAATCGCAAGTACGCGGTTCGCCGATTCGGATCTTTGCGTCGGGGCGCTGGTCGCCGACAATTGCATGGCGGATCGCCTCGTCATCGGCGACACGCTCGCGCACAGCTGGGATACGGCTTTCGCGGATTGCCCCGTCACGCTGGAGGTCGGCAGTCACACGGTCGTGTCCGGCTCGACTGCCGCCGTAATGGGTAATCCGCTGCTGGCGGTGGCATGGCTGGCAAACTGGTTGGCCGGGCAGGGGCTTGGGCTCGAACGCGGCCAGCGGATCAGCACCGGCACCTGCACCGGCATCACCGAGGCGGGGGCGGGCGATACGGTGGTGGCGTGCTTCGTCGGCCTCGGCAGCGTCACCTTCGACTTTACGACCTGACAGCTTTGAAGGAGACAAGAATGACCATCGAACTGGGCCTGGCGGGGCGGGTCGCGATCGTGACCGGCGGCGGCGTCGGCATCGGCAAGGAGACCGCGCGCAAACTCGCGCTTGCGGGCGCCAAGGTCGTGATCGCGGCGCGAACGGTCGCGACCCTGGACGCCGCCGCAGCGGAACTGATCGCCGCGACGGGGGGCACGATCGTCGCCATACCGGTCGATACCACCAGCAAGGCGTCGGTCCAGGCGCTGGTAGACCGCACCGTCGAATTGTTTGGCGGCGTGCAGATCCTGGTGAACTGCGCGGCAGCGCCCGGCGGTCTCGTGCGCAACGCGATCGAGGAAGCCGACGAGGACGCGCTGATGCTCGACCTCAACACCAAGCTGTTCGGCTATTTCCGCATGTGCAAGGCGTGCGTGCCCCATATGCGCAAGGCCGGATGGGGACGGATCGTCAACGTTGGCGGATTGACCGCGCGCTGCACCGAAGCGCTGAGCGGCATGCGGAACACAGCTCTGGTCCATCTCACCAAGACCTTGTCCGACGAAGTCGGACGCGATGGTATCACCGTGAACATCATCCACCCCGGCGTGACCCGTACAGAGCATATCGAAATCTGGTTCGCGGAGATGGCCGCTGCGGAAGGCACGACCTTCGACGCGATCGTCGAACGGGAAGCCGCCGGTCCGGCTGCGCTGAAGCGGATGCTGGAAGTCGCCGAAGTGGCGGACCCGATCGTCTTCCTCGCCTCAAACGCGGGAAGCGGAATCACCGGCGAATCGATCGCGGTGGACGGAGGCCTGTCGCGCGCGGTGTTCCTGTAGGATCAGCGGCCCGGCGTCGCGCCCGTTCCAGCATCACAGGAACGGGCGCGGGCGCTTCAATTCACGCCCGCGCGCCGCTCTGCGGCGATGACGATGATAAGACTGAGCACCAGAATGGCGCAGCTCGACCAGATCGCCACGTTGAAGTTGCCGCCGCGCAGCGTCGTCCCCGCCGCAGCTGGCCCCAGACCCGTTCCGAACGTCTGGATCGCGCCCATCAGGCATACCACGCGCCCCCGCGAGTCCGCCTCGCAACAAATGCCCGAAAGGAGCGGCTGGGCGAAATTCCAGCCGAACAGCAGCAGCGTCGCTGCCGCGATGAACGCGAGGGTCGGCACGGTGCCGAGAAGCAGCTGGAAGCTAACGATCGACACGACCCCGCTCAGCCCGAGCGGCACGGCGCGCCCCCAGCCGGAAGGTATCATGCCCGCCGCTCCAGCCCCGAGCACGCCGGCAAGGGTGCCGAGCGACAGGCCCTGGGCGATGGAGTTGGGGCTGAGGCCGCTGTTCTGGCCGATCCGCTCCGCATAACTCCACATCGCGCCGGTCGCGAAGAAATACAGGAATACCCCCGCCAACGACGCGGTGGCCAGCGGCCAGTTGATCCTGCCGCCCGCGGCAAACGGGTCGTCTTCCTGAGATCCGTCGGGAAAGTAGATAACGCACGCACCCGCCGCCAACGTCAGAACCGCGTTGGCAAGGAACAGCCGCGACGGCGTTACGTTGGCGATGAGCCACGGCATGCAATAAAGTAGCAAGGCGCTGAACAACGCGCCCGCGACAAGGTAGAACGAAAACGCGCGATCCGGATTTGCGGCGCGGCCCAGTGCGGCAAAGGAGAAGCCGATGGCAATCCCTTCTCCCGCCCCGGCGATCACCCGGGCGGCCGCAATGTACGGATAACTGGTCGCGAAGGCGGTCACCGCGTTGCCGAACGCGATCAGCACCAGCCCCGCACACACCGCCAGGCGCCAGTCGCAGCGCGTCAGCAGGAGCGAGCTGAGACCGATGGTGATCGCCATCGCGTTGATGTCCCACCCGGCGATGTAGCCGAGATGGGCATCGTCCAGGTGCGCACCGGCGGCGATGACCGCCAGAAAGCCCGGGGTGATGAAGATCACCAAAGCCCCGATCACCCCGATGACGATCGCGCTGGCCATGCCCGGGCCCTTCAGGCGCGGTGCCCTCGTCGCGCTTTTTGCCAGGACATCAACAGGTGATGGTAGGTCCACGGTTTCCCTTCCCTGCCGGTCGTCCCTTGTCATCAACCGAGAACGTCTGCGACGGCAAGGGCGAAGGTGTCGACCAGTTCGTCGACTTCGGCACGCTCGATCACCAGTGGCGGCGCGAACACGAGGGTGTCGCCAAGCGCGCGCGTGATGAGCCCTCGTTCGGCCGCCGCTTTCAGGACCTTGCGTCCAGTCCGGTCCTGCATCGGTAGCGCTTCCTTGGTCGCGCGGTCCTTCACCAGCTCGATCCCGATCATAAGGCCGTGGCCGCGGACCTCCCCGACGGCATGGTGCTGGCCCAGGCGCTCGCGCATGGCCTGCTGCAAATAGGGGCCGACATCGGCGACATGGTCGACGATCGCCAGATCATCGATCAGCTTCAGTGTCGCCAGGGCCGCGGCCGCGGCGACCGGGTGCGCGGAATAGGTGTAGCCGTGGCCGAACACCCCCGTCCGGTCCGCCGCACCCTCGATGACGCTCCAGATCTTGGGTGAGATGAAGCAGGCCGACATCGGGAAATAGCCGCTGGTGACGCCCTTGGCGGCGGTGATGAGGTCCGGTTCGAGCCCGAAGGTCTGCGAGCCCCAATAGGTGCCCAGTCGCCCGAACCCCGATACGACCTCATCGAGGACGAGCAGGATATCGTGCTTGCGCAGGATCGGCACGATCTCGTCGAAATAGCCTTCGGGCGGCGGAATCAGCCCGCCCGCGCCCATCACAGGCTCCGCGAAGAAAGCGGCGATGGTATCGGCGCCTTCGCGCGCAATCAGGTCTTCCAGCTCCTTGGCGAGCGCGCGCGAGAAGTCGCGCTCGCTCATCCCTTCCGCCGCCTTGCGGTAATGATGCGGCGTGCCGATATGGAGGATCGGACCCTGCGGCAAATCGAACAGCGCGTGCATGCTTGGCAGCCCGGTCAGGCTGGCGGTTGCGACACCGGAACCGTGATAGGAATTCCAGCGCGCGATGATCTTCTTCTTTTGCGGCTTTCCGCGCAGGTTGTTGTAATACCAGATCAGCTTGATCTGCGTTTCGTTCGCGTCGCTGCCTGAGGCGCCGAAGAAGACTCGCGCCATCGGCACTGGCGCGCGCTTCAGCAACGCATCCGCACACTCGGCGACGACATCGGTCGTCATGCCGTTGAAGGTGTGGAAGAAGGACAGGCGCGCGCTCTGTTGTGCGATGGCATCGACGATCTCGCGCCGACCGTAGCCCAGATTGACGCACCACAGGCCAGCCATACCGTCCAGATATTCCCGTCCGCGTTCATCGCGTATCCGGATACCCTGGCCCGAAGTCATGACCGTCGGCCCCTCGTCCATCAGATCGGAAACCGAGGTGAAGGGATGGAACAGCGACTGCCTGTCGAGCGACGCGAGGTCTGTGGTCATCATGGTCTCCTTGTGGACGGTTCGCCGGGGCACCTGCCTCCGGCCTTTTATGATTCGCGCAGTCCGACGCCCTCCTCGCACCTTCATAATTTCAACAGTACCCGTATATATCCGTATTTAGTTGTCAATGGTAAACAATGATAATCACCCCTCCGCGCGGCGTTGCCCGCATGCCGGTGCCGCGGGGGGCGCGGTTGACAGCGTGTCGGGCAAGCCGGAAAGAGGCGCATGGACGATAAACCTGAAATCAGTAACGTGGTCGCCATGATGTCGTTTGCGGCGGTGGTGAGTACGGGCGGCTTTTCAGCGGCAGCATTGGCCCTCGGATATTCCAAGGCCGCGGTCAGCCGGCAGATTTCGCGACTGGAGAGCTCGCTGGGTGTAAAGCTGCTCGACCGGACGACCCGCACCGTCTCGCTCACGCCTGCGGGGCGAGAACTCTATCTTCGCTGCTCGCGGATCGTGGATGAGGTCAACGAGGCCAACAAGGTGGTTACGGGCATGCTTGCGCGCCCTCGGGGAGACCTGAAGGTCAATGCGCCGGTCGTATCCTCCCTATTCGACCTGACCAAGATCATTCCGCGCTTCCTGCAGGAATATTCGGACATCCGCCTGTATCTCAATCTGTCCGATACAAGGGCGGACTTGCTCAAGGGCCGCTTCGACGTGGCCTTCTGGATCGGCGAGCCATATGATTCCAATCTCGATACGGTCCGTCTGCGCCATTATCCGATGGTCCTGGTCGGCGCGCCGGCCTATCTCGAAAAGCATGGTCTCCCCGTCGTCCCGGGGGACCTCAAGGACCATGTCTGTGTTCTGGAGACTCATCTGTCACGCGTCGGCGAGTGGCACCTCTCGGACGACATCACGGTCACGATCAACCGCGGGCCGCTGACCTCGAATTCCGTTCGCATGGCGCGCGAAGCGACGCTGCAGGGCCTCGGCATCAGTTATCTTCCGTCCTTTCTGGTGGAGGAAGACATCGAGCAGGGGCGCCTGCGCACGCTGCTGCCGGATCTCGTGACCAAGCAGATCCCGCTGTATCTCATGTTTCCGAAGGGCAATTACGCGCTCGCCAAGGTGCGCGCTTTCGTCGACTTCCTCCGGGACGAGATCGGCGGCGGTGACAAGTCGCTGTCACGCTCGGCGATCGGTCTTTCCGCCGTTCGTTAGAACACGGCCGGTCACGCTGGTCGCGCCCCGCGTTTGCGCGGCAGCAATACGACGCGGCATTGCGCGGGTGGCCCCCGACGCGGCACTCGACCACACTATATAACAAGAGTGGGCACGTGGGTGTCGCTCGTGCGGAACCGATATCCGCGCCGCCTTGCGTGACGAGACAGGGTACGTCGAAGAGTGTTCCCCGAAAGCAACAACGAAGCACCTTTCCGGCATGATGTTCCCATTTTGTCAACGAGACCCGTCGCTGATACTACATGCAAACATATGATATAACAGTCTATTATATGAAGCAACATCAGCGTGGACGTGCAATCGCAAAAAAGGAAAAGGGCCTAAAAACGCACGGAATAATGGTTGATATTACGTAACAATGTCCGGTATAATCGCCTGATCGTTTATATTATTGCATAAGATAATGAACATCGCAGGACGGAATGGGCGGGGCGTTGTGCCCCAGGGACCAGAGGGGAAGCATTGTGACCGGACTTCGTACGGGAAGCGCTAAAATCCTGAGCTATCTGCTTGTTGGCACCTGCATGAGTGGAATCGGCGTCACACGCGCCCAGGCCATGGCAGCCGAGCCGCAAACGGCCGCCCCCGCGCAAGCGGATGCCCGGCCCAGCGCGGAACTAGGCGAGATCGTCGTCACCGCCAACAAACGCAGCGAAAGCCTCCAGAAGGTCGCCATTTCCGTCAGCGCCTTTTCGGGCGATCAGATCAACCGTCTGGGCATTCGCGACACCACGCAGATCACGCAGCAAATCCCCGCGCTCCACATGAACGCCTGGTCGCCGAACCTGACGATCTTCAGCCTTCGGGGCATTTCGCAAAACAACTTCACTGACAATCTCGAAGCGCCAGTCGCCGTCTACCAGGACAATGCCTATGTCGCGTCGATCAACGCGCTTTCGGGGCAATTGTTCGACGTTAAGCGCATCGAGGTGCTGCGCGGGCCGCAGGGAACGTTATTCGGTCGCAACGCGACGGGTGGCCTGATCCATTATTTGAGCGACGACGCGAGCAACGACGCACTCAACGGCTACGTCCAGGGCGACTACGGCAGGTTCGCGGATCGCGCAATCGAAGGCGCGGCGGGCGGTGCGCTGGCACCCGGCCTGCGAGTCCGTGTCGCGGGTCGGTATGAAAAGGCCGACGGCTATATCAAGTCGCGTGATACGGATTTGGGCGGGGGCGTCATCTTCCCTGGCAGCGGTCAGGACCTTGGCGGCAAGAACGGCTGGGCAGCGCGGATCAACCTCCAGTACGACGTCTCGCCCGACGCGACCATCAGCCTGTGGTACAAGCACTCCGAAGACCGCCACGTTGCCACCGGCGGTTACGTGTTTGAGAATTGCGATTTCGAAACCAATGGATATTGCAAGACCAACGCGGCCGGCCTGAGCGACGGGACCGGCGGCCCCGTGAACGGCGTGACGGGTGCGCCAGCCTCGCCTTACGAGCATTTCGGAGAGCGTCCGGGCAATCTGGATCGCACCGTCAACAGCTATCAGGGCGAACTGAACTGGCAGCTCGGCGGCGGGATGTCGCTCACCTCGATCACCAACTACCTGACCATGAACAAGAAATACGCGGAGGACGGCGATGGCTTGCCGTTCCTGATCGTCAATGTCGATACCGGCCTGAAATTCCATCAATTCTCGCAGGAAGTCCGCCTCGCAGGCGAAACCGGCGACATCAAGTGGCAGACCGGCGCCTATTATCTCGACATGATCTATGACGGCAATCACACCGTTACCGGCGCTCCCGTCACGGATCTGGCGCTCGCGGCGCATGGCAGTTCCTCGTTCACACCGGTTGTCGCGCAACTCTACCGCATTCACTCGCGCAACCTGTCGGTGTTCGGGCAGGCCGACGTGCCGCTCGTGGACCGGCTGACCGCCACGCTCGGCGGCCGTTTCTCGTCGGATCGCAAGTCGATCCGGTATGACGCGATCCTGACCGATCCCGACAACGGTTTTCCCGCGCCAGTTTCGCTCTTTACCGACCAGACGTTGGCCCAGCTCGTGCCGGGCGTGAACAAAGACAAGTTTGACGATTTCGCGGCGCGCGTTGCGCTGAATTTCCAGGCGACGCGCGATACGCTGCTGTTCGTTTCCTGGAACCGCGGCATCAAGGGCGGCAACTGGTCACTGTCGTCGAAGATCGATCCCAGCACGTTCAGACACCGTCCCGAGACGCTCAACAGCTTCGAGGCGGGGTTCAAGACGGCCTTGCTGGGCCGCACGCTGAAGATCAACGGCACCCTGTTCCATTACATCTACAGCGACTATCAGGCCTTCTCGCTCGCCGGTGGCGTGCCGCACATCTACAATAGCGACGCGACGGCGACGGGTGCCGAGCTCGAGACATTCTGGTCGCCGACGCGGCATTTCGACGCTGTCCTCGGCGCCACCTGGGAGACCTCGAAGGTGGCAAGCATTCCCGCGACCGGCCAGCAGACAGTTCCTGTCGGCGTGACGCCGGACGGTTCGCAATATTGCACCAATCAGGGCAACGGCTTCCTGCTGTGCAATTACCCGCAAACCACGATTACGAATGCAAAGCTGCCCAATACGCCGCGGTTCAGCGTCAATTATCTCCTACGCTACAATGTGAACGTCGGGCCGGCCAACATCGCCGCCCAGATCGACGGCGTGTGGTATGATGATCAGTTCCTCGAAGTCACCAACGGCCTGTCGTCGTTTCAGAAGGCCTATAACGTCACCAATGCGTCGCTGACGTTCACGCATTCGGAAACGGGCATCGCCGTCACCGGGTGGGTTAAGAATGTCTTCGACAAGGCGTACCGCGCCTATGCCCTCAATCTCGGAATATTGGGCACGACGTCGGTCTACGCGCCGCCGATTACCTATGGCGCGACGGTGCGCGTGCCGTTCGGACATTGACGACATGATGCCTCCCCACCCGGGGGGGCGTCTGGTTCTACGAAATGCCAAGGAGCGGGAATTATGCAGGCCACGATTGTGAAGCCGTCGATCTGAACGTCGAAATGCTGACCGAAAGTCTGTTGGCCTCGGCAAGGGCGATGGTGCCGGTGCTTCGTGAACGCGAGGGGCAGGCCATCGCCGATCGCCAGGTCAGCGCCCTGACGATCGGCGTGCTTCACGGTCGACTACAACTTCCGGCTGATCCTCGCTTGGCTCAGGCTGCTATTGCGCCTGATCGTGGTATCACTCGCCTCGCTCGCCCAAGGCTTCGCGCCGCTCCCGCAGCTCCAAGCAGCTTCTTAACGGACGACTATGTGAGGTTGGACTGGTGAGCATGCTCGCCTGGCCATCAACGCGGCTCAGACCTGGATTACAGACTAGGGAGAATAACAAGGCCGCGTGTTATCCTTATTGGAGGCATCGTTCCAACGCATCGCCGCGACGGTGCGTATCGGCCGCTTGCGGTTGTGTGCGTCAATGTCTGCAAATAGCGACGCTGGCTGCTGGTCAGGCGGCTTGTCGTAGATCGGCTTTCTTCATCTCCTTGAGATCGTTCATGTTGAGGTAGCGATTGGCCTCGAGC